>Ga0315907_10000291_pt1 | contig 74034 bp, 61 predicted proteins | sample LakEriMetagenome_3_FD_203525 | JGI IMG/M metagenome (GOLD analysis project Ga0315907, IMG submission 203525) | Freshwater fungal communities from buoy surface, Lake Erie, Ohio, United States - Buoy 12 MA123 | ecosystem: Environmental > Aquatic > Freshwater > Lake > Lake biofilm | place: USA...
AAGAAGATTTAGCTTAGGTAAAGTGATGGCTAAACTTCCTCATACTTCCTTTTCAGCGATTGCTATTACTTTTTTAGTCATGAATCTTTCTAACCTGTTGAGGCAGGTTTTTTGGGCTTTTTTATGTATGAAATGGAAAAACAGCACTTTTTCTCGGTCAATGATTAGGATAAGTTATAACTTAAAAATTAATCAATAACTAAAGCTTATGCTTGTAGCTAAGTGAAATCATTGATTAAGAGACCTGTACTTTTCAATGACTTTTTCAGCAAACCCTAAGTAGGGTCTGCTGAAAAAGTACGGGCGAAGCATTCGGATAGAAAATCTACGGTTTCACCGATAGGTTATTGCCCGAATGCTTCGCCCCTACAGAACGCGGGCCGATGAAGACGCAAGGTTTTGAACGACGATTCTCTCAAAATCTTGCACCTGTTTCGGAAGAAAAGCCCCAAAACCCTTACTTTGCCTACATTTCACATTTATTCAGCAAACCCTAAGTAGGTAGGTATTAAAAACTTTCAGATCCCCCCGCCTATCGGCACCCCCCTTATCAAGGGGGGCAGGGGGGATCAAACCTAAAATCCATTTTTAATTTAATTATAACCAGCTACTTAACTAGGGTTTATAACTGGGAAAATCGATATAACCTTCCTTGTCAAAAGAATACCAATCTTTCATCTCAGCATCGGGATTAAGGGGCCAATTATTGGCGAATCTTTCCACCAAATCGGGATTACTGATATAGGGGCGACCGAAAGCAATTAAATCAGCGTCTCCTAACTGAATAGCGGCTTCAGCAGTTTCTTTTGTATAACCACAATTGCCGATTAATGCACTATTAAAAACAGCCCGAAACTCGGATAAAAGCATCGGTTGACCCTTTTCATGAAAACCAAAAGCCAAGCCATCTAGCAGATGCAAATAAGCTAAATTGTACTCATTTAATCTTTGGGCAATATAGAGAAAAGTTTCTCGAAAATCCTCGGAACCCATGTCATTATAAACTCCATTGGGAGACAGACGCACCCCCACTCGATGACTGGGAAAAACAGTTAAAATTGCCTCGACCACTTCCTGCAAAAAACGATAACGATTTGCCAAACTGCCTCCGTACTTATCCTGACGCTGATTAGTGGCCGATTGTAGAAAAGTATCGATTAAATAACCATTAGCCCCGTGAATTTCTATGCCATCAAACCCCGCTAATTTTGCCCTCTGAGCGGCTTGACGGTAATCGGCGACAATTGCGGGGATTTCCTCGGTTTCTAAGGCTCTAGGGGTCTCGTAGGGCTGTTTGCCGATGGGTGTATGCAACTCCCCCTTAATCTTAATTGCGGAAGGGGCAACGGGTAAAGCCCCATTTTCCTGAAAACTAGAATGAGAAGCGCGACCACAGTGCCACAATTGACAAAACATTGGTGTTCCTTTTCTTTGGGCGATTTTTGTCACCATTTGCCATGCTTGCACTTGTTCATCGGTGTAGATACCGGGGGTATTTTGCCAACCGTTAGCTTGGGGAGAAATTACCGTCGCTTCTGTAATCATTAATCCCGCGCTGGCCCTTTGTCGGTAATACTCGGCCATTATCTCATTGGCCAGACGTTTTTCTCCGGCTCGCGCTCGCGTCATGGGAGCAAGCACAAGACGATTTTCTAGGTTTAAATCTCCCAATTTAAATTGACTTAAAAGAGCCAGGGAAGTAGTGAAGGAAGTCATCGAATTTGCCGATAGAGAATTTAGGTTAATTTTACCGCAATTAGTTAAAACCAGACAATCACACCCCAGGATGATTGACTGTCTATCTGCGAGATTGTTCCTCTCCTAAGGGAGGAGAATTAATCGGACAACTGGCTGAATATAATTAATATTGGTCATCAATCTGACTATAATTACAAGTTATTTAATTTATTCATCTTCCCAAATTAAAGAGACATAAACTATATTTTCTGGTAGTTGAGTCATGATAAATTTCTTGGCAATTTTGGCATCAGAAATATTGCTTAAATCTCAAGAGATAGGAACCTTAACTATTCGATCACCCAAATAATACCACAAATCCACCTGTCTCCAGTTATGTATGAGGGGACTACCCCCATTCCATCACCTCCCTGACCATTTCTCTCAAGTCATCCTTCTTGGTCTTTCCCTCTCGCTTGTCATCAATACGAAAATTAATAGGAGACAATTTTTTGTCTAGTTCGGTTAAAATAGTGTAATTAAGCTTATATTTATCTGACCAAAAATAGTCATGATCGAGATGTCTAGTAACTTGTTTTGTACCTATAAAACAGACTTTCTAGGACTAAAAATCAACTTTTACTATTCGGTGCTTACGAATTTTAAGAGGGTTTTTCAGAATCAGCATTTTTTAGCAAACCTACCCAAAAATACCCAAAAGAGGCAAACAGCCTCTACATTGCGTTGATAAAAATGGGAAAACACGAGTTTTTAGCAACCATCGTTCATTTAATTGTGGTCATCTCGATAAAATTGCTGTTTTTTCACGATAAAATTGCTGTTTTTTCACGATTTATTTAGAACTAATTTATTAGTAAAAAAAGATGTTAAAACAGTCTTGATCGACTGGGGCTTTCTGGCTAGTATGTAAAGCATATAGCTTCTTCATTGGAGACACCTGAATGAAAGCCCTATTACTATGGCCGCTGATGCCCAACTCCTTTTGGTCCTATCAAGAGACTTTAGATCTAGCCGGTTTAAGATCAACTAATCCGCCCCTGGGTTTAATTACAGTGGCGGCCCTATTGCCATCGGATTGGGAAATCCGGTTTGTTGATCGCAATGTCCGATTGGAAACGGCTTCGGATTGGGAGTGGTGCGATTTGGTAATCATCTCCGCCATGATCATTCAGAAAAAGGACTTTCAAGAATTGATTGCCAAAGGGTTGCAGTTGGGTAAAAAAGTGGCTGTAGGCGGGCCTTACCCCACCTCCTATCCAGAAGTTGCCCAAAAAGCTGGGGCAGATTACCTGATTCTCGATGAAGGAGAACTGACAATCCCTCTGTTCTTGGCGGCCCTGGAGCAGGGTGAACCGAGTGGTGTCTTTAGAGCCAGTGAGAAACCAGATGTAACCATGACACCGATCGCCCGCTATGATTTACTATATCTGGATGCCTATCTGGCGATTACCGTGCAGTTTTCTCGCGGTTGCCCCTTTCAATGCGAATTTTGTGACATCATCAACCTCTATGGCCGCAAACCGCGCACCAAAACCCCAGAACAAATGTTGGCTGAGTTGGAGACGTTATATCAACTGGGCTGGAGGCGCTACATTTTTGTTGTGGATGACAACTTCATTGGCAATAAGCGGAATGCCAAGGTGTTTCTGCGGGAGTTGATCCCCTGGATGGAGCAACACCAGTATCCCTTTAAACTGATTACGGAAGCTTCCCTTAATCTGGCCGAAGACAGTGAACTGATTGAGTTAATGGTCAAGGCCGGCTTTATGCTGGTGTTTATGGGGATTGAGACACCAGATACCGATAGCTTAATGGGCATTAACAAGGTTCAAAACACCCGCCAATCCCTGATCGAATCCTGTCACAAAATTACCCGCATGGGGCTGCAGATTATGTCTGGCTTCATTATCGGTTTTGACAATGAGAAACCAGGCGCAGGGCAGCGGATCAAAGATTTTATTATGGAGGCGAGTATTCCCCAGGGGCAGTTTAGCCTGCTCCAGGCACTGCAAAATACTGCCCTGTGGAATCGCCTGCAACAGGAAGGTCGTCTGGTGGATGGCATGGGTACTTTCCATCAGGGAGCGATGATGAACTTTGAGCCAACTCGCCCGGTGGAAGAGATTACCGAAGAATACATCGATGCTTTCTGGGAAATCTATGATCCTGTTAACTACCTGAAACGAACCTTCAACCATTTCATGATCATGGGGGGATGGCGCGGCAAATCGAACCGTAAATTAGATGGGCAACAGTGGCAATTGTTCCGCTCCTTGCTCTGGCGGCAGGGGATTGTCCGACCGACGCGCTTCCGTTTCTGGTGGCAACTGGCAGTGATTGCCTGGGTCAAACCCCGTCTGCTAGAAGAGTATCTAGCGACCCTAGGGATAGGTGAGCATTTTTTTGCCTATCGCTATGAAGTCAGAGAACAATTACTAAAACAACTAGCCGATTTGAAGCAACAGAAAGCAAGGGTAGCCCAGCTGGAAAAAACGCTCAAAAGCTAGACAATATCGCAGACAAACAGTCAATGCAGACATTTTGGCAAATTTTTCTTTTTAGGATGGTTTTCCTGAGTTGAGATTCTCCCCCCTTACTTTAAGTAAGGGGGAAAAAAAATCAATTGGCACGCTGTTCAATCAACAGTTGGTAAGCATGATTAAAATCAGCCGTTGTAATGCGAATCTCAGTTGGGTCAGTCATTCCCTGATGGCGATAACGACGAATTGCCATCAGTGCCGCTTGGTTACATAATAACGCTAAATCTGCGCCATTCCAGCCTTCGGTTGCCTCGGCCCAATAGCCTAAATCCACATCCTCTAAAGGACGTTCATCATTATGGACTCCCAGAATTGCTAAACGACTAGAGGCATTCGGTAAATCAACTTTTAACTGTAAATCTAACCGTCCCGCTCGCAATAAGGCTGGATCTAAAGCATCTGGGCGATTAGTGGCTCCAATCACTAAAATCGTTGCCCCCGTTTGCAACCCATCTAACTCCGTCAGGATTTGTCCCACAACCCGGTCACTCACTCCTGAATCTCCACTATAACGACCTCTTGCCGGTGCTAAAGTATCAATTTCATCAATAAAAACCACACAAGGGGCTGCCTGACGAGCTTTGGCAAACAACTCACGCACCGCCTGTTCACTCGCCCCCACCCATTTACTCAAAAGCTCAGGTCCATTAATACTGATAAAATTAGCTCGCGCCTGAGATGCAACCGCTTTGGCCAATAGGGTTTTTCCCGTTCCGGGGGGACCCCAAAGTAAAATACCTTTGGGAGCTTGGGCTTTGGTTTGCGTATATAATTGCGGATGGAGTAATGCCCCTTCCACGGACTCCTGTAGGGTTTGTTTAATCTGTTCAAGTCCGCCAATATTGTCCCAGTCCACATGGGGAGACTCCACTTCCACAGACCGCAATACCGCCGGTTTAACTTCTTTAAGGGCTTGCAAAAAGTCGGCTTGAACCACCGTCATTGTTTCTGGAATTTGCGAGTCAATCGTAGGAACCTGCCGCCGCAAAGCACTATAGGCCGCTTTCTGGCAAACGGCTTTTAAATCTGACCCGACAAATCCCACCGCATTATCGGCAATCATATCTAAGGAAACTGATTCATCTAGGGGCATGGAACGGGTGAGAATTTGGAGGATTTCTAAACGGCCCTTGCGGTCAGGCACCCGAAAGAGGACTTCTCGGTCAAACCGTCCGGGGCGACGGAGGGCAGGGTCAAGATGGTCGGGACGGTTTGTCGCCGCTAGAACAATCACCCCTTGACTTTGGGCAAAGCCATCCATTAAACCGAGCAATTGGGCCACCAGTCTTTTTTCTACTTCCCCTTCAACTTTACTGCGATCGGGTGCCATGCTATCAATTTCGTCAATAAAAACGATACAAGGCGCATTCTTACTGGCTTTCTCAAAAATTCCCCGCAGTTTTTGCTCAGCCTCCCCATAATATTTGCTGATCACCTCTGGTCCGACTAAGGCAATATAGTTAACACCGAGTTCTTCGGCCAAAGCACGGGCAGTCAGGGTTTTACCGGTTCCAGGGGGGCCGACTAAGAGAACGCCGCGAGTGGGTTCAAGTCCTAACTTGGCCAACAAGTCAGGGCGCTTCAGGGGAATGGCAATTAGTTCCTTGAGTTCTTTAATCACTTCCGTCAAGCCACCAACATCCTTCAGGGAAGCCGTGGTCGGTCCTTCGGGCTGTGTCATACTGTCTTCAACCCCTGAATCAGTGGAGGATGAGCGATTGCGATTGACCTCAAAATCATCCCCACCAGAATTGTTCGGGCGATAAACTCCCCCTGGACGGGGAATACCGCCAGCGCGGGGAATGTTACTCAAGGGACGAGAGTTAAACTGCACTTCGGTTTTAATTTCCCCTTTTTCCAGTTTTTCCTCTAAGGTCTTAGCGAGTTCGACTAATTGCTCAAAGCCTTTGAATAGTTCTACCATAAAATTTCTCCTGAGTCAAGTGAAGGATGGGGACTGGGTAATAGATGAGGTTAAGAAGTCCGACTTGATTAGACTAATTACCTTTAAAATAACAGATCTGCCGCGGCTTTTACCCGGGCTAAAGGTTCTACTGACCGGGGTAAACTGGCTAAGCGGATCAAAGTTTGCTCTGGGAATAAATCCCGATCAATTTCCTCATTAGCATGATAACGATTCTGCACGACATAACGTTGATAGACTCCCTTTTTTTTCAAAGATGCTGTCAATCGCAGTTGTTCGGCAACGATAGCATCTTGGGCTTGCAAAACTCCAATAAATTCTGTATGTTGGGGGTCTTTGAGTTTTTTCTGGGCAGACATCACCTGTTGTCTTAAGATTCGCAATCGTCCCATTAAATCTACACGCCCTAAGACATCTTGATACTTCATCCAAAGCTTAAAAATCCAACTTAACCAATCTCCTAAAGCCGTTGGCATTTCCAAAAATCGCAGGAGATGACCGGTAGGAGCCGTATCTAAAATAATCAAATCTTGTTGTTTCTGGTCTAATAACTCCATTACTTTTACTAGGGACAACATTTCATCAATTCCTGGCAGAGATTGAGCGACAATTTGTCGCCAAGCTTCTGGAGTATAAGCTAGTTTGATGTTCCCTTCTTCCTTACCTTCACCACTAATCATTTCTGCCAGTTCCCATAAATAATCATCCCGAAATTTTTCTAAAACGATATTAGCATCAACTTCTTGACCACTTAAATTAGCAGTTAATTGTGTGGATTGATGTCCTAATTTTGTCCCAAAGGCATCTCCCAAAGAATGAGCCGGATCAATAGAAATAATTCTAATTTTTTGATCGGGATGACGATTAGCTAACGCCCAACCAATGGCCGCGGCAACCGTGGTTTTTCCCACTCCACCCTTGCCACCAATGATAATGAGTTGGCGTTTGTCGTCAATAAAATCACTAAAACTCGGCAGAATTTTTTGCGGCCATTGAATAGGAGGCGGGGCCATAAATTCTACTTTTTCGATAATTTCAATTTGACTCATGATCTGATCTAATGCTTCACCTCCTAGAGGTTCTTTTGCCTGTTGGGGCAGGGTGAAAATTGTCTCTTGACCTGGAATTTTTAGGAATTTATCGAGGAGTTGCTGTTGCTCACTGTAGCGATCTAAATTTTGATTAGGATCCGTTAGAATGCGATTAATAAATAATCTGCCGCAGGGAATATTTAAGTGATGCAAACTATTGAGTAATCGTTCGGTTTCTAATAAACTCATCGGTTCGGCAATTGCCACAATTAAACAAAGGGTAAAATCCCTATTTTGTAGGAGTTGTTTGCCTTCGGTTAATTCTGATTTTGTTTTGACTAAAAAGCCATCCACATCATCGGCATTGTAGGTTTTTGCAAAAGTTTGCGAAATAACACGATGTTTTTCTTGAAACAACTCTAAAGAATTGAGAATAATCTCTAAAAAGTCTTTAATTTCCAATAAATTTAAGGTATGACCAGAGGGGGCCATATCAACAACAATTCGATCAACAACATTCTCTATTAGTAATCGTTGAATTTCTAATAGACCCATGATTTCATCTAAACCTGGCCAGTCTAAATCCCAAACGGGAGTTAAGTCTTCTCCTTCAACAAAACTGCCCCGTTCTACTAAAATTTCTAAAAATTTTCCGTATTTTTCTTTAAATTCTAAGAGCAATTTTTCCGCATCTAATGCCCTAACTTTTAAGTTAGGTAAGTCTTTTACAGGTAATGCCTCATCGCTAACTTCTGTTTGCAATACATCCCCTAAAGAATGAGCAGGATCGGTTGAGATTAATAGGATTTGTTCCTCGGGAAATAATTTAGCCCAACGGCGAGCAAATCCACAGGAAAGGGTGGTTTTTCCCACTCCTCCTTTGCCACTAAACATAACTAAATGTCGAGTGTCATAGCAACTTAGAGAGTTATTTACCAAGTTAAAGTTAGTCATAGAGAAATCAAGTTAAGTAAAGTGATAGGGGGGAGAAACTTGTCCTAATTGTAATTCCCAACGGGGGCAAGCTTTCTGCCAATGCAAGACTTGCTCGATTAGTAAAGGTTCTTCTTGAAAATTAACTAAAAGATAAATTCGTGATTCTGTCCCCGGAGCAGTAATAATCTTCGTTGACGGATAGCTTTGGGTGATTAAATGCCCGAGATTTTGCCATTCTGAACCTTGCAAAGTATAAAAATCCTGTTGGGCTTCATAATGCTGTTTTTTGGCTAAAAAATATTGTCTGCCCTTGCTTTCAGAAGAGAGTACAGGCTCCTCTGGCTTACGGGGAATACATTTTAAAAGATATTCTCCTTTTCCCTCAAGTTCTTCAATTTTTTCTTGATATTCTTGGGCATGAGAACAAAGATGAGTCAGTAAATTTTCTGCCTCTAAAAAAGATGTGCCAAAACGTAAGGGTAAAATAGTGGTTTGTTGAAATAATTCACAGATGACTCGATCGTGACATAAAACGGATTGAATCAAGCGTTCATCATCATTTTGTAAAGTGTCTAAACAAACTTCGGGTTCGACTACGGCCGAGAGATCTCCACCAGTTATCAGTAACAATGGGTTAGCCATTCCAACTGGTAATTTTAGGCTTTCTATGGGGGTTTTCAAAAAAGCGTAAGTATATAGATTGTACAATTTCATAGGGTTGACCGAAAGAAAATTGACGATTTTTTACAAGTTTTTATATTGGGGCGTTGATATGCTAGAATATTCTAAGTTATTCAGGGATTGTTATGACAACCACTCGTCCACCCAGACCAATTAGATCTAAAATTAGCACCATGCCTCGGAAACAATCCGAAGCAGATCACCAACTTGAGCTTTATAAGTTAATTACTGAAAAACAACGTATCCAAGAAAAATTAGAAATGATGGAGCGGCAGATTCAGCAATTAAAAAATCGTCTCACGTTTGTGACAGAGCAAATTGAGACCACAGAACAAAGTATTCAAAATTTGCGTACAGCCAATCCTCCTAGTTTAAGTTTAGCTAAAAAACCTGATTCCCCCAAAACTGTTGCTCACTCCTCTAATGATTCTAGTAATTTCCAAACTTTTTACCTAGAATATTAAGGCTTAACCAAGGGCTAGTTCTGACCAAGCTTCGACAAGTTCTTGAGCTTGTCAAATCCGCCCTTACTAAGCTTACAGTTTGTGATTTTGTTCATGACCTATCTGGTGGCAAAGATTGCCAGTTCTGAAACTGCGAAGTATAGAAAAATTTTAGAGAGAAGATTCAGCTTCGTTTTCTGCCGCCTCTTCTTCTAAGGCTTGAATTTTTAATAAAAGTTCTTCTTCCCGAATTTCAAACTCCTCCTCAGAAATATTACCCATATCGTAAGATAGTTGTAGGGATAATAATAATTTGTGCAAATTTTCCGCCTCATCATATTCTATATCTGCACGCTCTTGAATTTTTTCCCCAATCCAGATCAGACCACCAATAGGGCCGGTAACAGGAAGAAGTAAAAGATCGAGAAACATAACTGATAATCTCCTTAGATAAGTTGGGCAAAGGTATAGGGTGCAGTTAAATTGTTATAGCGAATCCTTAGGCGATCACCAAACTGCTGATCGATCGCTTCAACGTTTTGGCTAAATTCCGGCTCTTGCTCCCAGGGAATTAAATAAGCTGCATTGTAAATCATGTCATCCGTCATCGGATCGCTTTCAATCACCTCTTGGGCGCAATGATTTAATTGGTCTCTAAAGACTTGAATAATGTCTTGTTTCCGTTGCAATACAGTGGCTTCAATGAGTTGACCTATATGGATAATTTCTTCCATATTTAAGTTTTTCCCCATCATCGCATCCCGTTCTTGTTTTAACTTAGGATTAGACTCCAAAGCCGCTTGTAATTCCCACTGATTATCCCAAAAAATCTTAATGCTAACCTCTCGTTGTCCTGACAGTTTAGCAAATAATTCTTTCAGTTGGGTTTTATAGGGAGTAATTAGTTGTTCGGTGACAGATTCCCAGGTTTTGATAACTAAGCCAAACCGCAGGGGCAACAACGTTGTAAACCCTGCTTCCATGACAGTTTCTAATACTTTTTCATGGCAAATTAAATAGCGACGGGATGCCAAATACTTCTCTTTATGAGCAGCGGAGTAGAGAAAACTAAAACCATCAATCATCTCACTGTGAACTGGCTCATTATCAATCCCCTGCAAAACCAGTCCGTCAGGAACTGGTTCGGGAAATATGCCATATAAATAAAGACCCACTGTCATCAGTATTCTCCCAAATTAAACTGGCTGAGAAGTTAAAACCAAACGAAGCTTTAGATGAATTAGATCTAATTGAGCTAAACCCAGATCAACATTTCCTTCCACAACAACTCCTGTATTGAGAAGTCTATCCACTAATTCTAACACAGAAGGCTTAATACCCTCCTCTCCCGGGTAATAACTCCCTGCTTCCGGTAAAAGAGTGCCAAACTCTCCTAGGTGGACATTTAAATCTTCTGGCTCAACCTCAAAAATTTCACACAAATGGAGAATTTGTTCTTGCAATTTTTGTATACTTTCTGCAGCCCTATCTAAATCAGACTCACTGAGAACCCCTTTTTCCATCCGGCGAATGATTTGGGCTTCGAGCAATTGGCGTACCAGTTCCACAACAGTTAACAGTAAAGGGGCTAAACCGGCTTGGCTATTACTTTCTGGACTGGTCAGCAAGGCTTGATTATCAGAATCGTAAGGTGTGCAAGCAAGTGTCATGGTTGGAGTTGGTAAATGAGGAGTTCTTAAGGGTGAGTCTCTAGTGGGGGGCTTGGCCAAGAAATTTTATCTGAGGGAAAAAATGATGTAACCAAGCAATGTCAACTTCCCGCCACCCTGTGAAGATTCTAGTGACGAATTTACCCGACAGGAGGAATGTGCTTGATTATTTTAACTGGTATCGTAGCCCTCGATTGCCCCCGATTGGGGTAGGGATTTTAAGGCTTAAAGTTTAGCTGCCGAGGTTTCTGTTAATAAGGCTTGGGATTGGCTATAGAGATAGAAGTCGCTTGCCCACCCATTAATTGCCATCTCCCTTGCTCTATCAACAGAGGCAATCGTTAACTGCTGTAAACTTCTTGACCGTTTGAGGATTCAATTGAGGAATTTCAATATATACGAGGAATGTGCTTGATCGTTGGGACTGCCATCACGTCTCTCCATTACACTCCATTTAGTTAAGGATTTTAAGGTTTGAAGTCGGCGTGAAAGTTCCAGGTTTTCTGCGAATAAAGCTTGGCCTTGGCTAGGGAGGTAGGGATAACCTTGCAAGCTGTTAATCGCAGTTTCCCTAGCTTTATCAAGGGGAGCAATCGTCTCGTGTAAATTTCCTAACCTTTGAGGATTCAGGTGAGGAATTTCACGCATCTGAGGAATGTGCTTCATCGTTCGGACTGGTATCATGGCTCTCTATTGCACTCAATTGGCTTAAGGATTTTAGGGTTTCAAGCTCAGTTTCCAGGGTTTGGAGTCGGAGCGAAAGTTCCCGATTTTCTGCTAGTAAAGCTTGGGATTGGCTATGGAGGTAGGGGTCTCCTTCCCACCAGTTGATTCCCATTTCCCTGGCTTTATCAACAGAGGCAATTAACAAACGAATGCGGATATTTATAAGTTCAGTGGAGGCGATCGAAACGGAAATATCGCCGGCAATCACAATTCCTTTATCTAAAACTCGTTCGAGTATATCCGCTAAACTCGAACCTTGAGTTGCTGTTTTTAGGGAGTTGTTTGACTGGTTTCTGAGCGAGCCAGCAAAAGTGGAAGAAGTCACGGTTGGTTTCACTCAATAAGAGTATATAATTAGTCTTTTCGCTGGGGCAAGTTGCCTCGCAGTAAAGATTGAATGGCTTTTAAGGATTGATTTCCTGTCGAAGGCTCAGAAGTTGACGCTTGTCCCTCGGAAGGCTCCGTTTCCTCTACAACGGATAGGGGTTCTACCAGATCGTCGTCGAGGATTTCCCATAAAATTGCTCTTGACTTATCAATAGATAAGTTCGTGCGGGACAAAAGAACATCGGCGCAGATATCACGGAAGTCCGCATCAGAGGAGCTAGCCACAATATCGTGAGAGGCACAGACCTTAGCAATCATTAAACAAGAGCGCAAACCTGAAGTTTTTTCAGCCTCGGTTTTCAAACGAAAGGTTTTGACGAGGTTGACAATAAATAAGGCATCATCTCGACCAATCCCCGTTTTTTTGGCAAGAATTTCGGTCTGAGTCAGTTGATCTGGTTCAGGCATATTAATGGTTACTAACCGATCCATTAGAGCATCTTGGGTAGCATGAACCCCGCAATATTCTTCTGGGTTGGAGGTGAAAATTGCCCGAAATTGAGAATTGACTTGTAGGTAATCGGGTTGATGGCTAGTGGGTGGCAGGGTGAGAATTTTTTCTTCCAAGGCAGAGAGTAAAACGTTGTTGACCTCAGGTCGAGAACGATTGAACTCATCATAAACTAGGGTAAAACCCTCTCGACAGGCCATTGTTAAGCGAGAATCCACCCAGTTGTGTTTTAGCTCGTCTTCAACTTTGAGAACGCTGTGGATATAGTTATCCGTCAGCTTTTTATGGGTATAACCAGATTGGCTACCAATTAAATCGGAACTGCTAAAGTCATCATCGCCAAAGATTAGCATCACAGGTCTGGCTAAACAATTGGCCAGGTGCATTGCCAAGGTGGTTTTTCCCGTTCCTGCTGGACCACATAGATGAATGGAAAAACCAGAGTTTAGATAACGTAAGGCGCGAGTGGCAATTTGATCAATCGAAGGCGTAACAACAAATTGACCGGGGCGAAGGGAGAGAACGGATCTTCTTGTTTGAGTTTCAGTAAATGTCATAGTCGAAATCTAGTAAATACCATTGATAATCCCCGCCTGAAGCGGACGGATATTCTCGATCTAACAACTGCTGGTTCAGGTTTCCCTTTAATAACCGAGTAGGCAAGGACGCTCGTGTTACCCGAATTTTACGGCAAGTTTAATCGTCTTTAGCTTTTAAGGCTTACCTCATAATAATATCACAAAAAATTAGGAACTGTCATCAATTAGATCTAGAACCTTGATTTTGACATCCTCGCCGCCCTAAAAGTGCGGCGATTCCTAAACCTCACGATTTAAGTTTCTGCTTCCACCACCGTCGCATACCACAGTTAAAAAACCATGTACTGTCTTACACAGAGTCCACAGACTTTCGCCCCATTTCAGAAGCCCGATTCCGTGTGTCCCACGGTACGTTGACCGCCTATAGCTTCTTGTACTTGTTGCGCGCGACTTTTTACCCGGCCAAGCTTTTCTGGTCGGAACCCCCTAAGCCGAGTTTTCAAGGTGCTGCGCCGTCCACTTGGTTTTCGAGACTGGCCTTTTAATTCTAACGTAAAGCCAACCTAGAACGGCGGGGTTTCAGACCCAAAATTTCCGATGAAGGTATTTTTAGGATATTCATTAGTCAAGGGTCTAAGGGTCGAAAATTATTGTCTAGATTACTTTTCAAGACTTAAACAATAACAATCTCCAAGCAGATGCAGTCCTTTTCACTTACCTCCTTTGTCAATATAGCGCTTTTCACGTTACTGAGGTATCGACAAGTTTTGCCAACAAAGGGTTTAAGCCTCTTGCCCATGCCTCATTCTGATGAAAACTGCTATAAAATACTACTAATGACAACATTAACTATAAACTAAGTGAAGTTTTATATACTTCTTAATTTACCAGAGACCTAGAGCGGACTAAATAGGAACCCAGCACTTCTAGGTTGAGTCTAGAAACTTAGAAAAACAGGACCAGCATAGTAGGTTGAAAACCAAAAGCTTATTGTTGTATTCTCAGATAGTCCTCTAGTTTAGCTAGGAAAAGGGACTAGAGGTTTTTTACTCTAGCCCTAGGGTTAAGTGGGTTGGAATTAACCTAGAGATTTATTTGCCAAAAACGTAGATAGACAAATCTTGACGAAATTGACGCAATTCGTCTTTTAGCTGTTTCGCTTCAGCTAAACGTCTTTCTTGAAATTGACTTAAATCATCCTTCACCTGTTTAGCTCGATCTAGATGAAGTTGGCGTAAGTCGTCCTCTAGCTGCTTCGCTGCCGCTAAACGCTGTTCTTGGAATTGACTTAAATCCTCTTTCAGCTGTTTAGCTCGATCTAGATGCTGTTGACGTAAGTCGTTCTCCAGCTGTTTTGCTGCTGCTAAACGTTGTTCTTGGAATTGACTTAAATCGTCCTTTAGCTGTTTGGCTCGGTCTAGACGCTGTTGACGTAAGTCATCATCTAACCGTTTCGCTTCAGCTAAACGTTGTTCTTGAAATTGACGTAAATCCTCTTTTTGCTTTTCCGCCTGAGCTAAACGCTGTTTTTGGGTAGCTGTTAAGAACAAGTGGCTTTCCTGTTGAACTTTTTGGAAAGATTGGCGCAAAGCAGTTGCCTGTTCTTGCGCTTGTTTTTGTCTTTCAGTTTTGACATCCAACAGAAAAGATTGTACTTCTCGCGAGAGTTTAGCTACTTCTTCAGCAATCGATAAACGATCCTGGCGGAACTGTTCCATGAGAGCAGGCATGGGGTTGTCCTCAATTACTAAATACTATGGAATGGATTTGACCCAATCACCCGTTAGAAAAACCTTCACGGAGACTGGGGGGAGAGACAGCAGATTTCGACTTTTCTTATCATCCCAAAGTTGAGGTAGGGGACTACCCCAGACTGAGGGGCGCAACATCCCACCCCCAAAATGGCTTTCTACTCAGAAAAATAGTCAGCCTTACATTCTGGCGATAGACAGTAAACCTAGCTACAAAGGTCAAAATCACGGTTACAAAAATAACTTGTATAGGCCTAGCTTTGTTTTTGCTATCCGTTGCCGTGCCAACCTTGTCAATCATAGACCATTGCGCCCCAAGAGAGGGGTAACTAGACTCAATAGGGATTTAAAGAAAAGCCGAGGATCTGGAAAACCCAGTCGGGTTTTCACTCAGCAGATAGGAGAATCTGGGATCAACCCTTAAGCAGGAACCGCTGCAGATTGAGTCAGACCAACAGCTTCAGCATATTTGAGGTAGGTTTCAACAGAAGCGATAACTACACGAGCTTCAATCGCTAATAATTCGATGCCCACCAGAGATACGCGAGCCCAAGCATCAATAACGATACCTTTGTCAAGGATACGATCGATAACTTCAGCTAAGCTAGAGGAAGAGTTAGTTTTTTCAACTGCCATGGTAGTAGACCTTTTTGTTGTTTGTATAGAAAGTGTACAGTGCTGATCCCAAAATTTATCTATCGAACTACCGCATCTCAGGGGGCGCATCTTCCACACCAAAAATGACTTTCTATTCCGAAAAATAGTTAGTCCCACACTCTGGTGGTAGGGGGTAAACCTAGCTACAAAGGACAAAATCACGTTTACAAAAATAATTTGTATGGATCTAGCTTTGTTTCGCTATCCGTTGCCGTGCCAAACTGTCGATTATAGACTATTGCGCCCCAAGAGAGAGGTAACTAAACTCAATAGGGATCAAAGAAAAGCTAAGAATCTGGAAAACCCAGTAGGGTTTTAACTCAGCAGATGGGAGAATCTGGAATCAGTCCTTAAGCAGGAACCGCTGCAGATTGAGTCAGACCAACAGCTTCAGCATATTTGAGGTAGGTTTCAACAGAAGCGATAACTACACGAGCTTCAATCGCTAATAATTCGATGCCCACCAGAGATACGCGAGCCCAGGCATCAATAACGATACCTTTGTCAAGAATACGGTCAATAACTTCAGCCAAGCTAGAGGAAGAGTTAGTTTTTTCAACTGCCATGGTAGGTATACCTTTTTGTTGTTTTCATAGAGTTTGTACAATGCTGAGGTCATGGAGGATTCAGAAACTTATTTGGGGTTTCTGCCTTCATCACTTCCGCACTTTTAAAGATAACACCCTGTATTTGTCGTTGTCAATACCTAAGTTAGCTGTTTTTCGTTAAGAAGTATGTAGTAATTCTCAGTTTTTTTCGTTAAGAAGTGTGTAGTGATTTCTCAGATAAGTCCGATACATTAGACCTATTGCATAATTTTTTTATGGTATGATGGGCGGTTTTGCTTTTTTCTCGATTTTTAGATTAAAGTTGACAAGAGAATAAAATGTGATCTGAGGTCAGGAAATCATCTATACAGGGTAAGCTCATCTAAATTTGGTACAATTTTTACTTGACAAAAATTTCTGGTTGTGGTTCTGTAGTAGTGATGGAGGCTTAATGCTTTGCCTTGCTGTGCATTGTAGTCATGGATAAAATACCAAGCAGCGCCAAGGTGATTCTCCGTTTTTTTAGAGAAAGATAGATTCTCTCTCGCCAACAGAGAAATCCTTGGTCGAAAGGTGTTATTAAGTCTTTACAATGGGATTAGTTTGACCAGTTTCTTTTCCTAGCACTCGATGACGTTTACTCGGAATTACTGTCTTATATAACTCTCAAAAATCAGTGTAAGTAACAGCACATTGTCGGTAAACACCGGGTAAACTGGGCCGAAAGTTTTTTGGCTGCTTGGCGACTGCTATCTCCTAAATAGCCGCCAATAATTTCCCTTGTCTTTCTATCAATTGCCAGCCAAATGTAAACCTTTATCGTCTTAAAAAAACCAATGACTACATTTCATCACACTCTATGGATAATTTACCTTTTGATTTTTCTGGGTGGTGATTCGGTGGTGGTGAGGCTCTTCTGGTTTCTGTGTGGAAACGAGATCTATACTGATAGTTTCTTCAGCAAAATAGCAATAAAAGTCTTGCCTGATAAGTATTTCACGATTCCATAAGCAAAAATTATCACACAAAGTCGAGAAGAGCCGTGGTGATGGAGCCTTAATGCTTGGCTTTGCTGTGCATTGTAGTCATGGATAAAATACCAAAAGGCTCCCCAAGGTGATTCTCCATTTTTTTATAGAATCTCTCTCACCAACCGAGAAATCCTTGGTCGAAAGGTCTTATCAAGTCTTCCAAGGTGAGATTAGTTTGACCAGGTTCTTGGCTGTACCTCTCGATGACGTTTACTCGGAACTATTGTCTTATAGGACTCCCAAAAATGAGTGTAAGTAACAGCACATTGTCGGTAAACACTGGGTAAACTTGGCAAAAGTTTTTTAGCTGATTGGCGGCTCCTATATCCTAAATAGCCACCAATAAGTTCCCTTGTCTTTCTATCAATTACCAGCCAAATATAGACCTTTATCGTCTTAGAAAAAACAAAAGGACACATCTCATCACATTCTATGAGCAATTTACCTTTTGGTTTGTCCGAAACCTTGAGTTGACAGGGAACAGTCGACAGTTTATTGTTGACCTTTCGGCTTCGCTCAGGGTCAACGTCGAGGGAAGTCGAGACGTTGACATAATTTCGTAACCATGACCAACTTACCCCTGCTACTCTGGCAATTCCTCGTCAGGAAATTAGTTCGAGTAAGAGTTGATCGATTAATTGTTTGGTATCGGGATATCTGGTTTTATTAGTGGGATTGATCACAAACGGTTGACCACATTCTTCACAGTGAAGTTTGGATTTCCCATTATGAATATAACCGTTCTTGATAGTATGGTGAGAACCACAACTAGGACAAGTAAATACAGGCAAACTAGTGGGGGGATTTTGCTCCGTGCTAGGCTGATATTTGAGTAGGCCCTCCACGAGCCACAAAGAGATACTTATCAGAAAAGTCATGATCAAGGTAGAGGTTTAAGGACTGATTTGAGCCAATTATTTTTATTAATAAGTATTTTACACAGTTGATACCGAATAAGCAACATGGTAAGGTAAACACATCTTAACAACCCTTGACAAAATTAACCTCGTGTGAGTTGCTTGTCCAGAGAGCGATTCAGGCATATTTGAGTATAATTTCTCATCTCAACTGTTAAACAAAAATCGACTAAATGTTAAGAGTTCGTAACTATTTTGATTGATTGGTATCACTTGAAATGCCCACACGGATCACAAAATTGGCCGATTGTCAATAGCGTTTGATATGCGTTCCCCCCCCTCACCCACCCGAATTCGGGTGGGCAAGGGGGGGGGAGTAGGATGCCTGCCAGGACTATTGAAAATTGGTATTAGCTATTTCTTCGTGGACTGTAGCCACTATTTTCAGAGATTGCTGTAATGCGGATTTGTTGACATCCGTTTAGGTGGATTGACTGGCCAGAAATTGTCTTTGATAGTCTAAAAACTGGCCATGCCATTCCGCAAAACGCCGCTCCCCATCTTTGACTAAAAATTGGCGGTAGGCTTCCGAGGAAATCCAAGGCTTTGTTGGACGTTGTTGGTTTGTTGGGTGTTGTTGGGCAGAACGAGCTTGGTATTCAGCCGTTGATTGACGGCATTGGTTGTGATAATTTTGGTGCCATTCGCGATAGCGCCGTTCTCCATCCCGCACGAGGGCTTGGCGATAGGCTTCTGAAGATAGACTCATGGTGTTACTCCTTTTCAAATCCCTTGACGGCTTGGCCATAATTATAACACAATCCGTGAACTACCCAGTGCTGACCTCTCGTCAAGGTACGATACAGGCCTTTGCCCTCAGGGGCAAGGTTTTTTGGCTCTCTTAGGTTTGGTGGGTAAAATGTATTCTAAGATACAGTCTTGCTGGCGAGCTAGTGGAAAGAACCACAAAGACACAAAGGACACAAAGATTGATCGCTCTTATATAAGTTAAACTTATGACACAAAGAATAAGAGAGCCATTTTTTTGCTCTTGTGAGCCTGATTTGGCAAAGAAATGCCATATTTCTATTAGCACCGTTGTAAAAATCTCTGGAGAGTTGAGTTACTAATATGGTTAAAATTATCGGTCGTCAATCCCTGGGAAGGAAACCCGTTTACGATATTGGTGTGGAGAAAGATCATAATTTTTTGCTGGGCAACGGGTTAATTGCCTCCAATTGTTTTAATAAATCTCACTCCACTGCCTATGCTTACGTCACCTATCAAACTGCTTATTTAAAAGCTAATTATCCTGTGGAATATATGACAGCGTTACTAACTGCTAGTAGCGATAATCAGGATAAGGTGGAAAAGTATCGAGAAAACTGTCAGAAAATGAATATCGATGTCGAACCTCCCGACATCAATCGATCGCAAAAACATTTTACCCCGATTGGGCGCAAAATTCTCTTTGGTTTGTCCGCAGTTAGAAATCTGGGCGAAAATGCGATCGAGGCTATTTTAAAAGCCCGGGAAGCTGCGGGAGGAAAGTTTACTTCTTTAGGGGATTTTTGCGAGCGTGTTGATTTGCGAGTGATCAACAAAAGAGCTTTAGAAACGCTAATTTATTGTGGTGCTTTTGATAAAATTCAACCTAATCGCCATCAATTAATTGAAGATTTAGAATTAGTAGTTGCTTGGGCGCAAAAACGCACCAAAGAGAAAGAAAGTGGTCAAATGAATATTTTTGATATGCTAGGAGGGAGCATAGAAAATAAACAAGAATCCGAGTTTGAACAGTCTCCCAGTGCCACCGCAGTGGAAGATTTTTCCCTACAGGAAAAGTTAAAACTGGAAAAAGAACATTTAGGTTTTTATGTTTCCGAACATCCTTTAAAAGCTTTACAAAGAGCCGCTCAAGTCCTATCTCCTATCAATTTAGCTGACTTAGAAGAACACAAAACCAGAAAAAAAGTCAGTGCCATTGTCCTCTTAAATGCTGTCAAGAAAATTATGACCAAAAAGGGGACTCCCATGGCATTTTTAACCCTAGAAGATGCCTCGGGACAGTCGGAAGCGGTGGTTTTTTCCGATAGCTACGAACGTCTGCAAAAATTATTAGTGGAGGAAGCAACTTTAATGGTGTGGGGAAAAGTTGATCGCCGAGATGATCGGGTACAATTAATTATCGAAGATGCGGAACCGATCGAAACCATTAAAATGGTGATGGTTAATTTATCGATGCAAGATGTCGTCAACCAAAATCGTCAAAATCTTCTTAAAAGTATTCTGCAATCGGGAGACAAACAAAAGGCAAAAGTTCCCGTTATTGCCACCATTGGTGCGGGAACTCAGCGTCAATTTGTACGTTTAGGACAAAACTATTGGGTAGAGGATGACAATTCGGTGCTAGAGTCTCTAAAAGTTGCGGGTTTTCTGGCTAATTCTGCACCTCTGATTAATCATTAAATGCTAACTGGCAATTACCCAAGAGCCATGGCTGCGCCAAGATTGTTCCTGCAAAACCTTCTCGATTTCCTGTTTCGATAATAATTCTCTTTCGACCCACAAATCAAGACAAATATGGATTTTGATCACCTCTTTGACACTATTGCCACTCTTGTCCTCCATCATTCTCCTAGTGGGATGGAAACGGAAATCGATCGCTTTTTACTAGAACGCTTTCAAGAGTTAGGATTAGAAACATGGCAAGATCAAGCGGGAAATGTCATCGGCAAAATTAGAGGACGAGATTCGACCAAAAAAATTGCTATTACTGGTCATAAAGACGAAATTGGTGCTATTATCAAAGCAATTAATCCCGATGGTACTCTGCAAATTCGCCAACTTGGGGGAGCTTTTCCTTGGATTTACGGAGAGGGAGTGGTGGATATTATCGGTGATAAAGAAACCAAATCGGGGATTCTCTCCTTTGGTTCCCGTCATATTTCCCATCAATCCCCGCAAAAAGTGCAGCAGGAAAACACTCCCGTCACCTGGGAATCCGCATGGATAGAGACGAAATTGACTCCGGAAGAATTAGACGCTTGTGGGGTGCGCGTCGGTAGTCGAGTCGTGGTGGGAAAACACCGAAAACAACCCTTTCGACTAAAAGACTACATTGCCAGTTATACCCTCGATAATAAAGCTTCCGTGGCGATTCTTTTGGAATTAGCGGCCAGAGTAATTAACCCGGCAGTGGATATATATCTGGTTGCCTCAGCAAAGGAGGAGGTAGGAGCCTTAGGGGCCTTGTTTTTTACGGCAAATAACCGCTTAGATGCTTTAATTGCCTTAGAAATCTGTCCCCTCGCTCCTGAATATCCGATTAAGGATGGCAGCAGTCCTGTGTTATTGTCTCAGGATGGTTACGGTATCTATGATGAGCAATTAAATCAAGAATTAAGAATAGCGGCCGAAAAGGCCGGAATACCCCTGCAATTAGCTATTATTAGTGGTTTTGGTAGCGATGCCTCCATCGCCATGAAATTCGGTCATATAGCTAAGGCCGCTTGCTTAGGTTTTCCCACCCAAAACACCCACGGTTATGAAATCGCCCATTTAGGAGCCATAGCCAACTGCACTAGCATATTAGAAGTTTATTGTCAAGTAATTTAGCCATTTTTAGCAAAAAACCAGAGCATTAACAGAATAATAGCGATCGCCAGTCCGATAAAAACAGTATTTTTATGCTGCTCTAACTGCATGGGTGCGGGGGGTTCTTCTTTTTTCTGTTTATTTGTTCCCTTTTTAAATTGCGCTGTGCTATCGGGAAGTTTCTCTAAATCGGGAATCTTCGTCATCCACTCATCCGGGCGTTTGAGACGGGGAGCTTCGATAATATAAAGTAGACGCTTGGCCTGTTCGCGAATTTGATAGATAGGATGGGTAATAAGTTGCTTACAGATTTCACTGGCTTTCTCCCCCTCTCCCAACCCCTGATAGGCAGAAATTAACCAAATTTGTATCTCACCCCCTGCTCGGGATCCTAAGGAAATTAAGGCTAAAGCCGCATTTAATTGCTCGATACTAAGACGATATTGTCCACGCTCAAAGGCACTGATGCCAGCTTGATAAAGGTCTTGAAAAGAAAGATTTTCGGCCACGGAGTCAAGATCGAGATAAATGAAATTTTACATAAGTATAGCAACAGGTAAGAAGCAAAAGGAAACTTTCGGCTATCAGCCTTTTAGCTATCAGCTATCAGCCATCAGGCACCAGCTTTTTTCTCCCTGCTCCCAGCCTCCACGATTTAGGACTCATCGTTCGCCCATTTTTGGGGGCAAGATGGGGTCATCCGTTGCTTCTTTTTCTGCGATTGACCATCCCGTTATTCCTCCTAGGCTTCTTTGATGTTCACAGACCCATTTTTCTAGACAACAGATTTTATGATCTTCTTCACTTACTATATAAGTCAATAATAATACCCCTAGTTCCCCATAACTTAATCCTTGACGATTTCCATGAGGGGATGCTAGATTATTGTCTATGATTGACGCAATCCTCATTTGTTTTAGCCAATATATAATTACAGGGATATCATCTATTCTTTCTGACTGTGTTTGTGACGTAATTGAGCGACTCTTTGTTCGCCAACACTTGACTAGACAAAGATTTTAGCCTTTTTTGCACACCTTACCTCTTCAATTTAAGCGAACAGTGAGTTGAGAATCTCGGCAAAAATCTGCTACACTTTCTGCTAAACCTGTTAAAGCTGTACGGCATGAAAGAGAGGAACTATCTCTTACTAAATATACTAGCGATCTCTACCATAATAATTAGTCTAGTTTTAGGGATTTTACTTGACAAAAAAGCCGCCTTATTGGGAATTTTGGCAGTTCCCGCCATGGTTGCTTCTTTTATCCATCCCCGTCTGGGATTATTAGCCCTAATCATCTATCTTCCCCTGAGTAGTACCGTCACTTTTGCTGTGGCGAGAGTTTTTCAGATAAAAGGCAACTTCATTGGCGAAGAGCCATCCTATGCTCTCTACAAAATCGCCAAGGATGCCTTTTATTTCCCAGCTTTAGCGGCAATTTTAATTAAAACCAAAACTTTTAAGCAATTAATCCCCAAAATCAAGCCTTTTCTCATCACAGCTTTGATTTTACTTGCCAGCAGCTTGATAACTTTTCTTTCTATCAATCTACCCCAAGGAGCAATTGAAGTGGGAATTGTGGGATTAAAAACCCTCCTCGGTTATATTCCCCTAGTTCTCTGTGGCTACTATTTAATCAAGGAAAAACGGGATTTATTCGTGGTTAATCGGCTTTTAATCGCGATGATCTTAGTCTGTTGCTTTTTAGCTCTAATTCAATACTTCTTACTCGTCCAAGGCATCTGTCCCGATAGTGAATTCCTCAATCAACTAGAAGTTACTGCCCCGAAATCCGACACCCAATTTTATCCAGATATTAGCGAAAAAGCCAGCTTGAAAGCTCAATGTTTTGTTGGGGGTTCGGTGTTGTATAATCCCGATCGAGGCTTAATTCGTCTCCCCGGCACATTTTCCGATCCTTGGCAATGGGGTTGGTTTTTAGTATCTAGTAGCGTCATCAGTTACGCAGCCAGTTTTAGTGATCCGCAAAAAAGATGGCGCGTCGCTGGTTGGGTGGCAATGGTTTTAGTCTTCCTTGCGACTCTGGTTTCTGGACAAAGATTACCTTTATTGCTAGTACCTTTGTTTTATTTAGTTCTTTTTATTGCTACTAGCAAAAATAAACGAAAGTTACCATTAAAATTGGGAATCTTGGGGTTGCTTTCCCTGCTCGCGGTGACGTTAATTCCCTTTATTCGGGAAAGAGGACTAAATTTTATCGGTCGCTGGTTATATTCGTCTCCCATTGACTTTGTAGTCGATCAAATGCAGTGGGTCTTCAAATATGCACAGCTTTTTGGTCTTGGTTTAGGCACGGCCAGCAGTGGCGCTCGTCATATAGTGGGAGAAGAGGGGATAAGACTAATTGAAACCTACTACGCTAAACTCCTCTACGAAGTCGGTATCGTCGGTTTTATCGCTTTTATGGTACTGGTGACAATTCTCTGTATTTTCACCTTTAAAGCCTATTTAAAAGTAAAAAATGCTGCTTTAAAGCATTGGGGTCTCTGTATCTGGATTTTTATACTTTTTATTAGCTATAATCCCTACTATTATCCTCTCTCCGTCGATCCAGTTTCTGTTTACTATTGGTTATTCGCTGGAATATTGCTAAAACTGCCAGAAATCAGCGATAAATGGGAAGATGAGGCGATATTTCCCGAAAAAAAATGAAGTGGAGAATAAAGGAGATTTTTATCGATAATTACATTATCTCTCCACTGATAGGAGTTAACCGTAATGACAGCAGAAGCCGTTACCTATTCCCTCGAATCTGTCCTCAAGGAAATTAAAGATAGTATTCAAAGTGTTGATCGAAAGCTAGACACCTTCCAGAAAGATGTTGATCAAAGGAAATTAAAGATAGTATTCAAAGTGTTGATCGAAAGCTAGACACCTTCCAGAAAGATGTTGATCAAAAGCTAGATAATCTCGAAAAAGATTTCGATCAAAAGCTAGAAACCTTACACAAATTGGTGGTGGGTTAATAATTGGGGGTGGGCGAACGCGGTTCGCCCCTACAGATAAACAAAATTGAATTTTTTGATTAATTCGATATTGGTGGTGGGTTAATAATTGGGGGTGGGCGAACGCGGTTCGCCCCTACAGATAAACAAAATTGAATTTTTTGATTAATTCGATATTGGTGGTGGGCTAATTATTGGCTCTGGGCGAACGCGGTTCGCCCCTACTGTTTTATATTCTCACTTAAAACAACAAATCTAAATATAATTCTTGTGATTGTTGATCGATTGGCAGATAATCTCGATCATTTGGCCAGTTTTTGGGATTGTTAATAATATATTCTCGAACAACTGCTAGATACTTTTCATCTCGAAGAATTGATTCATAATAATTGCGTTGCCAGATAGGAGTATCTGTGTTCTGTCGAAGCAAATTAATTCGTTTAGTAACCGCCGATTTAAACCCCGCAATACATGACGATAAAGAATTCGGTTTCTGCTGTAGGGGCGCATCGCGTGCGCCCAAATCTAGGGGCGCATCGCGTGCGCCCAAATCTAGAGGCGCATCGCGTGCGCCCAAACTCTGATCGTCGCCAGAATAATCATTAATTATAACAATTCCATGAAAATGATTGGGCATAATAACCCATTCATCCAATTTAAAATTAGGTCGAATTTTGCAGGTTTTTAGCCATTCATCAGCGACAATTTTTCCTAATTGATTAAGGTATATTTGCCCATTTTTGATTTCTCCAAACCAGGATTGTTTTTGGTAGGTACAAATAGTGACAAAATATGCTCCGGGTTGGGAATAATCATAATTTCTGAGGCGAATAGAACGACGATGATGTTTTTCAGGATCAAAGGTCATATATATTCCCGCAATACTAACAAAACCTCTTATCAATTCCCATCATAAGCGATCGCAATTCACACCGACGTATTTTTCCTGAAACCCCCAAAAAACCCAACCCCCCCAAAACCCGTAGGGGCGCGTGCGCCCAACCCCCACCAAAAAACCCCAAAAAACCCAACCCCCCCAAAACCCGTAGGGGCGCACCGCGTGCGCCCAACCCCCACCAAAAAACCCCAAAAAACCCAACCCCCCCAAAACCCGTAGGGGCGCATCGCGTGCGCCCAACCCCCACCAAAAAACCCCAAAAAACCCAACCCCCCCAAAACCCGTAGGGGCGCACCGCGTGCGCCCAACCCCCACCAAAAAACCCCAAAAAAACCAAATCCCGTGATTAACCCGATTATTGCCGGTGGACGAACGCAGTTCGATAAACTCACTGACCACAGTTCGCCCCTACAAAATCGACCCGCCTAAGGGCGGGAAAGAAAAGAAAAAAGAAAAAATAGGAAATAAGGGTAAAAAGGGAAAAAAAGGGGAAAAGGGTTACAGAGTCCTCCCAGCACCGCACACCACCCGAAAACCGTTGTTGTTGCCGATGCCGCGGCGGTAGTAGTTGAAGCGGTAAGCGGAACGGCATTTATTCGGAAAGTAGTACCAAGAACCGCCCCGCAGAGGAGAACGATTATCATCCCCATTTTTTATCCAGGCACTGCCATCCGTCGGCGCACCGTCATAGTTATCGTGCCAAGTATCGGCGCACCATTCCCAGACATTGCCGTGCATATCGTAGAGTCCGAAGGCGTTTGGGGGAAACTGTCCCACGGGAGTCGTTTCTTCTCGATATTCTCCCTTCGCTTCCCCGGCGTAGGTTTCGCTGGCACGGTAGTTGGCCAATTCCCCCGTAATGGTTTCCCCAAAGTAGAATGGGGTAGTGGTTCCAGCACGACAAGCATATTCCCATTCCGCTTCACTCGGTAGTCGGTATTCCCTTCCGGTCAGCTTCGATAATCTTGCACAAAATTCGATCGCATCGTACCAGTTGACTTGTTCCACGGGACGGCGATCGCTATCGGGACGGTCTTTAAAATAGGCTGGGTTGAGATCAAGGTTGACCCTGAGCGGAGCCGAAGGGTCAACTTTTAAGTCGGTACGGGAGGCGATCGCTCTCCACTGTTCCTGGGTGATGGGATATTTACCTATAAAAAAGGGGGGGACGTTAACCTCATGTTGAGGACGTTCATCACCAAAACTATCTTTCTCGTCTTGCGGTGAACCCATCAGGAAAGTTCCCCCCGGGATGGCAAGCATTTCTAAGGTGATGCCGTTGCCCAAATCTTCGCTGAAATATTGGGACTGTTTCGACTCTTTTTTGATTTGCTCACCCTTCGCATTTACTCCCACGATCTGAAAGTTAAATACTGATAACAGTTGTTTTGGCTCTTCCGGTTCAGGATTGAATTGATGGGTAATTGCTCTTTCTAGTTGCTCAAATCCGTCTTCTTCCCAATAATCAAGCCGGTGAATATCTCGCAGATTCAACCCAACTTCTGCAAGTCGCAGATCAGGAATTTCGCATTCTTCTAACCTCATGGGGATAAAAAAAATTGTCCCCGGTAGCATCTCTCCCAAGGTATCAAGTGCAATCCTCAACTCCCGTTGGATATATCCCTGTTTATTAGCCGATTTCCCTGACAGACAGGCCAGAAAAATCTGACTAGCTTTAATCGCTTTCGGAATTTCATCTCGCCAAATTTGACCCGGAATCAGGTCTTTTTTATCCAACCAAGGTTTATATCCCGCTTGCTTAAGGCGGTTATACAGTGCCAAAACTGCTGGTTTGTCCTCACTGGCATGGGCCAAGAAAATTTGGATCTCTGACTTTTTCATAACTTTTTCTTATGACCACAAGTAGGGGAGAGCCAGATTAACTGGCTGAAAATCTCTAAATAAACCATTTAATTGATTATTACTCATTCTTAATTCTCCTGTCTCGGAGTCTCCTAACTACTGATTCCTCACCAACCAGGACAATTTGGGATTTTTACAGCAAGTCCACTTTCTCACTTTCCCCACCCGCGACCTTTTTCCGTTAGATTATAAATGGATACAAAACTTAACATTTTATCCAGAATCTACCGAGAGGGCAGACCGTGCGGCCAGATACCCTAGAAAATAACCAGCATTCAGCCGATAATTCGCTAGTTCCCGAAATTATCGCACTTAATCCTGAAATTGAGCCAGAGAAAACCGAATACTCGCCAAAACCGACAAAAACCAACTCTTGGCTATCGGGAGGAAAGGGTTTATTTATCGGTGTGGGATTGGGGGTTTTATTGACCCTAGGGGCGACTCGTTTCGCTAATCGACCCCAAACAGCCCAAAACCCCAATACTCAGCCCGTAGCGGCAAAAAATGAAGCACCAGCACAAACAGTAACCACCACTAGGGTAGAATCCACTCCCGTGGCCCGCACCCTGAAAGCGACTGGAAGCGTGGCAGCCGATGAATTAATCCCGATTCTTTCCCAAGCGACAGGACTACAAATCAAAGAAATCTTTGTCGATGAGGGTGATATCGTTAGCCAAGGTCAAATTCTCGCTCGTCTCGATGATACCGTCCTACAAGCGCAATTAACCCAAGCACAGGCAAATGTCGCCCAATCCCGGGCGCGTTTGGCAGAATTGCAAGCGGGGAGCCGTAAAGAGGAGATCGCTGGAGCTAAACAAACTATTCAACGCATAAAAGCCGAAATTAGTCAAGCTCGATCGGATTGGGATTTGGCTAAAAAACGGGTCCAGAGAAACCAAAGTTTAGAAGCGGAAGGAGCGATCGCCCGGGATCGTCTCGATGAAGTCCTCAACGAAGAAAGAAACAAAGCGGCGATCGTACAACAGACCCAATCTCGTTTAGGAGAAGCAGAGCAGCAACTGGCACAATTGCAAGCGGGCAATCGTCCTGAAGTGATCGCCCAAGCTACAGCCCAATTAGCGGAAGCTCAAAGCCGTTTAGCCATTGTTAACGCCCAATTAAACGAGACGCGCCTGATTTCTCCAGTTAGTGGCAAAATTGCCGAAAGAAATGGCCGCATCGGGGACACCACCAACGGTCAAAATGCTCTCTTTAAAATCATCGAAAATGGGCGTTTAGAGCTAAGATTGCGGGTTCCTGAGAATCAATTGCCCTTAATCCGCGTCGGAGCGCCCGTTACTATCACTTCCGATGCTAATAGCAGTTTAAAATTATCGGGACAGGTGCGGGAAATTAATCCCATCGTCGATGAGGCATCCCGTCAGGCAACGGTTAAAGTCGATTTAACCGACAATACAGGGTTAAAACCGGGGATGTTTTTACGAGGTGCGATCGTGACAAATATTAGCAATAGTTTAACCGTCCCCATGACCGCGGTTTTACCTCAAAAAGATAATCAAGCTCTAGTTTATTTAGTGGAACCTGATAACACTGTCACGGCCAAAACTGTGCAATTAGGTCAAATTATGCCCAATAACCGCGTGGAAATTCTCACCGGTTTACAAGCGGGCGATCGCATTGTGGTCAAAGGGGCAGCCTATCTCGGTGATGGCGACAAAATTACGGCAATCAGCGATCAGTAATCAGTAATCAGTGATCAGTAAACAGTAATCAGTAATCAGTGATCAGTGATCGGTGAAAAGACAGTAGCAAACTGCCATTTGATCAGGCTCACTTAATATATACTGCTCACTCAAAACTTAAAACTTAAAACTCAAATCTGATAACTGATAACTGATAACCGGTAACTGAAAACTCACATCTGGTAACTGATAACTTACCCACTGATAACTGATAACTGATAACTGATAACTGAAATTATGGCTTTTAATATTTCTAATTGGTCTATCAAAAATCCCATTCCGACGATCCTGATCTCCCTGGTTATGGCCCTAATGGGATACATTGCCTTTCTAGGATTAGGGATCGATCGCTCTCCTAATATTGACATTCCGGCCGTGATTATCACCGTTAATCAACCCGGCGCCGGTCCTGAGGAATTGGAAACCCAAGTCACCAAAAAAGTCGAGGATGCGGTGGCTGCTTTGGGTAATATCGATCAAATTACTTCTACCGTTAACGAAGGCAGCAGCACCACCACCGTTAACTTTATCCTCGGCACTAACAGCGATCGCGCTACAAATGATGTACGCAATGCCATAGCGCAAATTCGGCAGGATTTACCCCAAGATACTAATGATCCAATTGTCCAACGTTTAGAATTTGCCGGGGGTGCGGTGATGAACTACACCATCTCCTCCCCGAAAAGATCGATCGCCGAATTAAGTGATCTAGTTGATCGTCAAATTGGCCGCGCTTTAACGGGAGTGCCGGGGGTAGCACGAGTCGATCGCGTTGGGGGAGTCGATCGAGAAGTGCGTGTAGATTTAGATCCTGGCCGTCTGATCGCCTACGGTATCACGGCCACGGCAGTTAATGACCAAATTCGCAGTTTTAATATTAATTTACCCGGAGGGCGCTCGGAAATCGCCGGCAGTGAACAAACTGTCCGCACCCTCGGCAGCGCTGAAACGATCGAAGATTTAAGAAATTATCAAATCTCTTTACCTAACGGTGATAGCGTCCCCTTAAGCAATTTAGGGACAGTTAGCGATAGTTCCAGTGATCCTCGACAAATGGCCCTCTTAGATGGGCAGCCAGTGGTGGGTTTTTCGATTCTACGGGGGACTGGCAGCACCTTGGTGACGGTAGAAACAGCAGTGCGCCAAGAAATCGAGAATTTAAAGAAAAAACTCCCCGAAGATATTAAATTTCAATTAATTTTTACCCGTGCCGACTCAATTCGTGCTAGTTACGAAAGTCTTCTGAGCGATCTCCTGATTGGTTGTATGATGACGGTGATCACGGTGGGTCTATTTTTAGGCAATTGGCGCGCCACGATTATCACGGGTTTGGCCCTGCCTTTGTCCATTTTCCCGACTTTTTGGGTGATGCAGTCCCTGAATTATACCCTTAACGGCATGACCCTACTGGCGTTAGCTTTAGCTTTGGGTAATCTGGTGGATGATGCGGTGTGTATGGTGGAGGACATCGATCAACATTTAGCTATGGGTAAAAAACCCCTGCAAGCGGCCTTTGATGCCTCAAAAGAGATTGGATTAGCCGTTTTAGCCAGTGCAGCGGCAATTATGGCGGTATTCCTGCCGGTTGCTTTTATGGGCGGTGTGCCGGGGCAATTCTTTCAACCTTTCGGCGTTACGGTGGCGGTTTCTACCCTATTCTCCAGTTTGATCGCTGTCACCGTCACCCCGATGTTAAGTGCCTATATTTTACAGCCGAAAAAGCTGAAAACCGGTGATAGTAATCCCTCCTCGCGCCCCCGTTTTCGTCCCTACAAAAGTTTGTTAACTTGGGCTTTACGTCATCGAATCCTGACTTTATTGGCGGCTTTGGCCTTTTTTATCGGTAGTTTACAGTTAGTTCCCTTGATTCCAAAAGGGTTATTTAGTTCCGGGGATACTGGATTAAGTACCATAAGCCTAGAATTGCCTCCCGGTGCGACTTTGAATGATACTGTTGCCGTGGCCAATCAGGTGAATAGTTTACTGCAAAAAAATCCCGCCGTCGCTAATGTTTTGGCTATTCCGGGAGATTCGGGACGGGTAAACACGGGGTTAATATATGTTAATTTAGTTCCTAAGGAACAGCGATCGCTAACTCAACGGCAATTTGAGGAACAAACCCGTCGGGATTTCCAGAAGATACCGGGGGCAAGAGTGACTTTTCGGGCGCAGGGGGGAGCAGGAAGCACTAAGGATGTCGCTATTATTTTAAAAAGTGAAAATGGCGATATTTTAACCCAAACTGCCCAAAAATTAGAGCGAGAAATGCGGGCTTTACCCGGTTTTGTCGAGGTCAGTTCCGGGGTAAGTTTAGTTAAACCGGAGATTATTATTCAACCGGATCCTGTCCGGGCTGCTGATCAGGGAGTCTCGGTCAGAGCGATCGCCCGTACTGCATCTTTAGCTTTAATCGGCGATAATGAGTTTAATTTAGCTAAATTTAACCTTGCTGACCGACAAATTCCCATCCGGGTAAAAATTGCCAACGATGGACGCAGTGAGATAGAAACTCTGCAAAATTTGCGCGTTCCTAGCAGTAATGGGACGTTAGTACCGCTTAACTCGGTGGCGACAATTAGCTTAGGTAGTGGACCTGCGGAAATTCAACGCTTTAACCGTCAACGTCAGGTTAATATTGGAGCTAATTTAGAGGGAGTTTCTTTGGGAAGTGCGGTGACACAAATTCGCGCTTTACCAATCATGAAAAACCTACCCCCAGAGGTGACAGAAGAACCCTTTGGTGATGCTCGCATTATGCGCGATATCTTTGCTCGTTTTTTGGGGGCGTTAAGTTTAGCAATTATTTCTATCTATGGGATTCTGGTCTTGTTGTATAACAATTTTCTCTATCCCCTAGCGATTTTAACTTCCCTTCCTTTATCGATTGGGGGTACTTTAATCGCTCTTTTAATTACCCAAAAAGAGTTAGGTTTATACGCTTTAATTGGCATAGTTTTACTGATGGGGTTAGTCACTAAAAATGCGATTCTGTTAGTAGATTTTGCCCTGAGTGGCATTGAGTCAGGGAAACCGCAGTTTAAGGCGATGATTGATTCGGGAGTCTCTCGTTTACGACCAATTATTATGACCTCCGTTTCCACAGTTGCCGGGATGTTACCGATTGCTTTAGCTTTAGGTGCAGATGGGGAAATTCGCGCACCGATGGCGATTGCTGTTATTGGTGGTTTTACCACTTCCACCCTATTAACTTTGGTGGTTGTGCCGGTAATCTTTACTTACATCGATAGTTTTTACTATTGGTTGCGGGGATTATTTGTTAAACAAAAACCCACATCGATTTAGTAGTAGAATATCTCTCTGAAAGCTTGAGAAAAAACCCAGAGAAACTAACCCATGAATCCCTTGACAGTCACACATCAAACTCTATCCCTTCCCCCCATGGGCTGCGGTACTTGGGCCTGGGGAAATCGTCTTCTCTGGGGTTACGATGAGAGTATGGATAGCCAGTTACAAGCGGTTTTTAATCTCTGCGTCGAGCGGGGTGTCACCCTATTTGATACGGGAGACTCCTACGGCACAGGCAAACTCAACGGACAGAGTGAGAAGCTATTAGGACGCTTTACAGGGGAATATACCGGTTATAACGCTGATCATATCCGTATTGCCACCAAACTCGCCCCTTATCCTTGGCGTTTAACCCGTCATGCCATGGTGAAAGCTTGTCAAGCTTCGGCAACCAGACTAGGCCGCCCGGTGGATTTAGTGCAAATGCACTGGTCAACGGGCAATTATGCGCCATGGCAGGAGGGAGGATTATTAGACGGATTGGGGGATTGTCTGGAAAAGGGGTTAGTTAAAGGGGTTGGTTTATCTAATTTTGGACCGAAAAGATTGAAGTCTGCCTATCAAAAGTTTGCCAGTCGCGGCATTCCTATTACCAGTTTACAGGTACAGTATTCTCTCCTTTCTACCTATCCTCTCACTGACTTAGGATTAAAGGAACTATGTGATCAATTGGGCATTAAAATTATTGCCTATAGTCCCCTAGCTTTGGGGTTATTAACGGGGAAATATCGAGATAATAAAAACTTACCCCCTGGATTACGTCGCTTCCTTTTTGGTCAATTAATTCCCGCTATTTCGCCTCTGATAAATTGCCTAGAAGTTATTGCCCAAGCTAAAAATAAAACTATTAGCCAAGTTGCCTTAAATTGGTGTATCTGTAAGGGAACAATTCCCATCCCCGGAGCTAAAAATGTTCGACAAGCTGAGGATAATTTAGGCGCTTTAGGATGGAGTTTAGACAGTGGGGAAATAGCAGAATTAGATAAAATTGCCGCAGGTTTGGATAAAAAAATGGTGCAAAATATCTTTCAAACTAAGTAGGGTTGGCTGAAAAAGCTTGTTGGTGGGGTGTGGAACGAACCACAAAGACACAAAGGACACAAAGATTGATCGCTTATAAGTTAAACTGATCACACAAAGAATAAGAGGGACAATTTCCCCCCGATAAGTCCAAAGACCAGTACTTTTTGATGTCAAAAAAGCCTAAAGATATTATCCAACAAGGTTTCTAGATTTATTCAACAAACCCTATATAACCATTAAGATAACTGCTATAATTGAGTTCGCTCGAACAACAAGAGATAATAAAGATCTAAAAAGTTTTACAAATAAATATTTCACAATCTTGGTTACAGGTGTCAATGCTTAGGAGGTATAGATAGCATATAGCTAGGGTTTGTTCCAGTTAAGAGAAATAAATTGTTGAGGGGTCAATTGGTTATGTTCGGTTCTCTTACTTTGGGAATAATAACCCCAGTAAAAAACTTGTGAACAAGGCGGTTTTAACAATGACTCAACCTTATGAAATGCCCGATGAGCGGGAGGGTTCTACTATGGAATCGTCAACGAATAAAGATGTGATCGAATTTGATCCCAATGCGCCTTTGGGAAGCGAAAATCAAGCCTTAGAAGTAATGGAAGCCTCCGAGTCTATCGATACGATCGGTATCACTCAAGATTGGTTTTCAGCCCAAGAAGAATTAGAACAGCGCCTCGGAGGCAGTGAAACCTTTACCGCCTCCCTATCCGAGTCGATTGCGGACTATGACACCGGAGGGGAACGCATTCTCGGCACTGGCATCGGTTTTCGTAGCGTCGGTGGACTGCTTACCCCCGATGTGACTCTGAAAGTTTACGTCAGCGAAAAAGTGGCTGGGACAATTGCCGCTAGTGCTTTTGCCGCCGTACCCACCTCGATCGGGGGTATGCCTGTGGAAATAGAAGAAGTGGGCGAGATCGTCACCCAGTTATATAATCGTCGTTATGCGCGCCCAGTTCGTTGTGGTGTCTCCATCGGTCATCCGCAAGTAACCGCGGGGACTCTTGGCTGTCTGGTAGTGCTACGCAATAATAAGCTGTGCCTGTTGAGTAATAACCACGTCATCGCCAATTCCAACAACGCCCGTATCGGCGATCCGATTATCCAGCCCGGACGGGTTGATGGTGGGGTTGTCCCCGGCGATCGAATCGCCCTCTTGGAAAATTTTGTCCGGGTCAACTGTCCGGGCCCTAACTTGGTAGATGCGGCCGTTGCTTGGACAGCTTTTAGTTTTGTCGATCCGCGTCATGTCAACTACACCCTCAATCCTACACCGATCGCCGCCCGCCTAGGTATGACGGTGAAGAAAAATGGTCGGACAACCCAAGCAACTATCGGCACGATTACCGATATTAACGTCAACATCTCCGTCGGCGGCTACTCCTGCGGTGCCGCCCAATTCCGCAATCAGATCGGCATCCGTGGCATCGGCGGCAATCCTTTTAGTCGCGGTGGGGACTCTGGTTCACTGATCGTGACGGCAAACAGCAATCAACCGGTCGCCCTCCTCTTTGCGGGACGAACAGACAACAGTATCACCTTTGCTAACCCGATCGGAGCCGTGATCTCGCAACTTTCCATTCAGAGATTTGTCAACAGTCGCTAATTCCCCCTCAAGTTTTCCTCTGGCCAATCTCCACACCTGATCGCCGAATCCTAGAGGCGATCGGGTGTTGTTTCAGCTAAAATTTATTTGTCGCCGACCATCGATTTAATAGAGGTAACACCAATGAAAAATTATACTCAGGAACAGTTGTTGGCTTTGCGTGACAGCCAAGAAGCTTGGTTGATGGCTCAACCCGGTGTAACTGGCACCGGAATCGGTCTAGATGCCAGAGGGCAGCTGGTGTTACGCATCTTCACCAAAGGCATTTCTGCCAGCACACGCCAGTCTATTGCCGGGCAACTCCCCCATGTTCCCCTTGACTGGGAAGAAGGAGATGTAATCGCTTATTAAAGCCAGCGAGTGCCTGATGGCAAAATAACAGCGATCTTCAACTGTCTTGAGAGACCAATTTTAAGCTAGGACGGGGTTGGATTGTTCCCCCGTAAGCGACGGCAGTGTGAGGAGATAGGACAAGATGAGGAGATACACCCAGGGAAATTCGATAGATTTCCCCAGCTTTATCCATTAATTGCTGTTTAACTGGCTCTTTCGGCAAATTGTGCCGCCAAGCTAGGGGAATCCCCCCGATACCGTTGTACAATCCCGCCCAAATTCCCGCTAAAGTGCTAGTTAATTGCCGTTGATAGGGACTAGAATTAGCGCGACGCACGCTCACGGCGAAATCCTCGCTCGTTTGCAGAAAGGTATAGAGAGAAGCTGCGATCGCAATTCCTAAAGGTGAGATATCTTTCGCCCAAGCCGATAAAATGGACTCTAAGGGATGATTTTGCCCTAAAGCTGACTGAATCTGCTCTAATAGCTTATTCTTGGGGTTAATAGTTAGTAATTGCCCCATTAACTGATTTAAAGGCCTTTTTCCCTGTAATAACAGACCCACTGCCTCTCCCCAAATTATCGCTTCTTGTCGGGTTAACTCGGAAATTAAGCCCTTTTTTAGCCAAAAATTTAATCTAGCTTGCCAACGTTCCCCATGGTCAGGCCAGGTTAAAATCTCCGGCAACAGCACAAATAATAACGCCGATTCCGACTGCTGCTTGGCTGCGATCGCAAGGGAAAAATCCTCCTGAGATTGCAGAGCTTGCAAAAGCAGGGTCGTCCTCGGTGTAGCCTCATAGTTAAAGGCTGGTATTAGGGGTTGATTATGCAAGGATTCCCCAATATATGCCCCGATTAACCCTCCCTGAAGGCGATCGAGGGGTGAAAAGACCTTTTGCATAAATTAGCTCAATTTGCCCGGTAGGTGACTTCCCCGACTTTGCCCGGTTGCCCTAGTTGTTTAGCATTGGCGTTATTAACAGCAACGTAAACCCCGCCGGCATTACCCGCTCTCACGGTTAATTCTCGGTTTGCTTGCCAAGTGCGATGGGTTCCCTGGGGCAGCACACCCTCAAATTCTGTCTTCCCATCCACCACCACCCGCAGCCAGCAGTCATCCTCCAGTTTTACCCCCACCACCAGCTGCTGATTATTACTGGTTTTGTTGGCTACCGGTTGAAGGGGATTGCTTTTCCGTTGGACAATTTGCTGTTGTGGCAAGGAAGGCGGCGGTAAGCGATTCGATTGCAGTACCGATTTTTGCAGGACGTGGGATAGGGTTTGTACGGAACCAATAACTAAGATTAAATAGAGAAAATAGAGATGAATCGGGCGAATTTGAAGACTTGGCAGCGATAAAGACGGTTTTGTTCCCCTAAAAAAGTTATTGACCTTGGTGGGAAAACGTCGGCTAATCGTCTCACCATCCAGGGACAGACTATCGGCAAATTGTTTGATTAACCAACGAATATAAATCGGTTCGGGCAATGCCTCCAAATCCCCCGCTTCCAACGCTTCTAGGCGATGGCGCGGGATTAGGGTTTTCTGGGCAATTTCCTCGAGAGAAAGGGACTGTTCTAGGCGATTTTTTTGCAAATAAACGCCGATTTCCAGTAATTTGGTTCGCTGTTTACGCTGGGGGTCGAGTTGTGATTGGAGAAGGCGAAACATATCGCTATTAGGGCTGACTTTCAGCTTAGTTAATCTGGTTCTTTAAATATTTCAGTTCATCAAGGGTTAAAAAACGGTAATCACCCAAGGGTAAGGGGGAATTATTACCAGAGTTTAGTTGAATACGACCGATGGCACTGCGATGAAGTTTCAGGACGCGATAGCCTAACTCTTCGGCTACAGAGCGAATCTGCCGATTTCTTCCCTCCACTAAAATAACTTCTAGTAGGGTTTTTTGGTCGGTTTGCTTGAGTATCTCAACCTGTGCGGGTAAGGTTTTTTTTCCCTCTAAGAGGATACCTTCTCGCCAACGCTGGAGAGCAAGTCTATCAATCGCACCATCTAGCCAAACCCGATAGGTTTTGGGCAAATGATAACGGGGATGGGTGAGGGTGAGGGTCAGTTGACCGTCGTTGGTGAGGAGTAAAGCCCCAGTGGTGTTGATGTCCAACCTGCCTACGGGATGTAACCCTGTCTCGCTGGCGAGGGAGTCGGGCAAAAGGTCGATTACCGTCGGCCGGTTTTGTGGATCCTTACAGGTAGAAACCACACCAATGGGTTTGTTGATCAGTATATACAATCTTTTGGGACGATTGGCCGGTTCAATTTTTTTTCCGTCTATCTCTAGGTGATCTTTTTCGGGGTCGGCTTTTTCTCCTAACTGCACGATTTTGCCATTCCGTCTCACCCGGCCGGCTACGATCATCTCCTCCGCCCTTCTTCGGGAGGCAATTCCCCACTGGGCAAGGATTTTCTGGACTCTCTCCGCCATTTTTTTTTAGTTTTTAACCCTTTCTATCTCCTATTATAGGCATCCTAAAAGGGTTTTTTCGCCCAAATAGTGAAGAAAAACCGAATATCTCCGGCTGCCTCTTTGATTTTTTTTCTTTGAAAACTTCTCAAAAAAAAGAGGAGTAATCCCTTGACTTGGGCGGCGGCTTCGGTTATACTTTTCTTATAATGGAAATCTGTGCGTTTTTTAGTGAACTCTGCCACTCCATTATATATAAAGTCTTATAAAAATATTATTGCAAAAAGCCGTGAAAAAAGCAAGCAAAATTTTGCCGACAATTGTTAAAAAAGTCGGGCTAATTTTTTTTACGGGGGGATATGACTTTAAACGGGTTATTTCTCGGTTATCCAAGCGGTTGAGAGAAGAAAGAGATCGGCAATTGATGGAAGTGCGATCTCCAATCTTGTAGGGTGCGTGTTTGCGGCGATAATCTCTGACAAAAAAACAAATTAATAATCCGCAACCCACGCAGCAACTTAATTATTAAATGGGTGCGTTAGCCAAAGCGTAACGCACCCTACGATTGATGTTTATGTTTGTGGCTAAATTGACAAAAGTGGCTCAAAATATAACCTTAACAAGATAAATCGGCCTATTCCTAGTTAAGCTGAGGTGAGGATAAGCCGAAACCCTAATTTTACCGTAGCTGGTTAGCTCTATTCTTTCGTGGAAGTCATGGCAAAATCTCCTTAGTCCGAACTAACTTAGCCTACAATTAAAATATTAGAAAGTTTAATCCGGGTTCCTTCTCGAACTAACAGACAGCATCAATGATTGACTGGACTCCCTATCTCAAATCAATCTCGGACTCGGAAAAGTACGCCCAATGGGAGACATTTTACACCCTCACGGACGTAGAGGGAAAAACACGCCCGTCGAAAACTGCACCTTTGCTAAGGGATTTGTGGGTACAGACGATTGAAAAAGAACCACAAAACCGACAAGAAAGACCAGAAAGACCAGAAAAAACCGAAAGATTCACGGTTTTAGATGGTTTACGCAAGTATGCAACTAATCACGTTCTTTTAAAAGGTCGTCCCGGTTCAGGAAAATCGACCGCTTTAGCCAGATTATTATTAGAAGAATCCGTAGAAGCCCAAAGCTTGCGCCTAAATCAACAAAATCAAGCTAAAATCATTCAAATTCCCATTCTCATCGAATTACGCTTGTATGAAACCTCAATTCTTGATTTAATTTTACAATTCCTGAAACGCCATAAATTAATTATTGATAGTAATACCCTAGAAAGTTGGCTGTTAGAAAATCAGAATTTTAGACCATTATTATTATTTGATGGTATCAATGAATTGCCCTCGGAAGCTGCGCGACAGAATTTAAAAAACTTTCGCCAGCAGTATGCAGAAATTTCGATGATTTTCACGACAAGGGATTTAGGCAGCGACGACTTAGATATTGAAAAAAAGCTGGAAATGCTTCCCCTGACTGAACCACAGATGCAGGATTTTGTCAAGGCCTATTTGCCTGAAAAAGGCGAAGAAATGCTTAAACAGTTGGGAAATCGTCTCAAGGAATTGGCAGAAACTCCTCTGCTTTTGTGGATGCTTTGTTCAGTTTTTGATGATAATCAGAACAAAATTCCTGCTAATTTAGGCTTAGTTTTCCAGATTTTTACAGGAATTTATGACAAGAAATTAAAAGCAGATGTTCCTACTTACCAAGAATCGCGGGATTGGTGGCGAGAATTGCTGCAAGTGTTAGCTTGGAAAATGACCCAAGGGGAGTCAAAAACTGAGATTCAGGTGGCTATTTCCCGAACAGAAGCAGAGGAAGAATTAAGCAAATTTATCAAAAATAAAGGATTCCCAGAATATTACAGTAAGCAGTGGTTAGAAGATTTATTGAAATATCATCTAATTCACCTAGAAGGTAATGATAAAATTGCTTTTCGCCACCAACTGATTCAAGAATATTACACGGCTGAGGAATTAAAGAAAAAGTTACCCCATCTCAGGGATGAGCAGTTACAGTGGGACTATTTGAATTATCTCAAATGGACGGAACCTATGGCGTTGCTGTTGGGGTTATTGGATAATGAAACCCAAGCAAAACGGGTGGTTAAATTAGGGTTAGAGATTGATTTAAAATTAGGAGCGAGGTTCGCAGGAGAAGTCAACTTTAAGTTTCAAAAGCAGACAGTGGGGTTAGTGCTTGGGTTGGATGTACCGAAACGGTTTAAGGTGGAGTTATTGGGATTAACAAAGTCTAATCAAGTTGTTAATGAGTTACTCAAGGCTTTAGAAGACTCTGATGAGGATGTTCGTGGGAACGCAGTCGAGGCTTTGGCTAATATTGGCTCAGAAACAGCCATTCCGGGATTACTCAAGGCTTTAGAAGACTCTCATGAGTATGTTCGTAGGAAGGCAGCCGAGGTTTTGGCTGAGATTGGCTCAGAAACAGCCATTGCGGGATTACTCAAGGCTTTAGAAGACTCTCATGAGTATGTTCGTGGGAAGGCAGCCTTCGCTTTGGGTAACATTGGCACAGAAACAGCCATTCCGGGATTACTCAAGGCTTTAGAAGACTCTGATAGGTATGTTCGTTGGAACGCATCCGAGGCTTTAGCTAAAATTGGCTCGGAAACAGCCATTGCGGGATTACTCAAGGCTTTAGAAGACTCTGATAGGTTTGTTCGTAGTAGGTATGTTCGTAGGAGAGCCGCCGCGGCTTTGGGTAAAATTGGCACAGAAACAGCCATTGCGGGATTAATCAAGGCTTTAGAACACTCTGATGGGGATGTTCGTTTCGAGGCAGCCTTCGCTTTGGGTAAGATTGGCTCAGAAACAGCTATTCCGGAGTTACTCAAGGCTTTAAAAGACTCTGATGGGGATTTTTTTCGTTGCAAGGCAGTCGAGGCTTTGGGTGAAATTGGCTCAGAAACAGCCATTCCGGGGTTACTCAAGGCTTTAGAAGACTCTGATGAGTATGTTCGTATGTCCGCAGCCGAGGCTTTGGGTAAGATTGGCTCAGAAACAGCGATTGCGTGGTTACTCAAGGCTTTAGAAGACTCTGATGAGTTTGTTCGTTTCCAGGCAGCCTTCGCTTTGGGTAAGATTGGCTCAGAAACAGCTATTCCGGAGTTACTCAAGGCTTTAGAAGACTATAATAATAAAGATGTTCGTAGTCACGCAGCCGCATCCTTGGGTGAAATTGGCACAGAAACAGCTATTCCGGAGTTACTCAAGGCTTTAGAAGACTATAATAATAAAGATGTTCGTAGTCACGCAGCCGCATCCTTGGGTGAAATTGGCACAGAAACAGCCATTCCGGGATTACTCAAGGCTTTAGAAGACTCTGATGATGATGTTCGTAGGAAGGCAGCCGAGGCTTTGGCTGAGATTGGCACAGAAACAGCCATTCCGGGGTTACTCAAGGCTTTAGAACACTCTAAGGAGTATGTTCGTGGGTACGCAGCCTTCGCTTTGGGTAATATTGGCACAGAAACAGCCATTCCGGAGTTACTCAAGGCTTTAAAAGACTCTTATTGGTCTGTTAGTTGGTACGCAGCCGAGGCTTTGGGTAATATTGGCACAGAAACAGCCATTGCAGGTTTACTCAAGGCTTTAGAAGACTCTGATGATGATGTTCGTAGGAACGCAGCCTTCGCTTTGGGTAATATTGCCACAGAAACAGCCATTCCGGGATTACTCAAGGCTTTAGAAGACTCTGATGATGATGTTCGTAGGAACGCAGCCTTCGCTTTGGGTAATATTGGCTCAGAAACAGCGATGACTGAACTTATCAAATGCCTGAAAAATCCTGATTTTGTCACATTAAATAATGGCGATACTCTCTCTCAAGCTAGAGAAGCACTAGACATAATTCAAAACAAACTTAAATACTATCACCCCCTCTCCCAACCCATGAATCAACAAGTTTACATCTCTTACAACTGGCAAGAAGACAGCAACGAAATGGCTAATCAACTCGTCCAAGCTTTTGACGCTAAAGGAATTGAGATTATTCGGGATAAAACCCACACCACCTATAAAGACTCCATCAAAAACTTTATGCGGCAAATTGGACAGGGGAAATGTGTCGTCGCCGTCATCAGCGATAGATACTTAAAATCAGAAAACTGTATGTTTGAATTAGTAGAAATTGCCAGAAATGGTGACTTTTATAAAAGAATATTCCCGATTATTTTACCAGATGCCAGAATTTATAAAGACTTCGAGCGCATAGACTACCTGAAATATTGGGAAGACGAAAAAGCAAAACTACAAGCAAAATACAAACAACTTGATTTAGTTAACACTAATAGTATCATGGCGACATTAAACTTGTATGATGAAATCAGGGGCAATATTGATAATCTAACCAACATTCTTAAAGATATGAATACTCTCAATATCGACTTACACCGGCAATCGGAATTTGCAGCTATGATTCAAAAAGTAGAAACTAAACTTGCAGAGGATAGTCAAAATATTTAACTAAATCCCAGAATGATTGTTTTAAAAGATAAAGCCTAAAGGTGCTATTGCTGACTATACCCAATTTGTTCTCTGTAACTCATTTGACCGATAACTGCTATAATCATTAGTTGATAACTGTTAATTGCTGACATGACTAAATATCTAAACATTACTGAAACAGGACAAAAGCTGGTTGAATGGTCTGAGCAAATGACTGACGAACCTATTATTATTACCAAAGAAGGTCAACCCATTATGGTTGCCCTGAATTACGCTCAAATTGAATCTTGGTTAGAAACTCTTGATATTTTACAAGACAAAGAGTTTGCCGAAATCCTATCTGAAGCAATTCAACAGGATCAATCAGGACAAAGAATTACTTGGGAAGATGCTAAAAAACAACTGGGTTGGTAATGGAATATCAAATACAATTAATTCCTCTTGCTTTAAGCTTTTTATCTAAAATTACCGATAAACGCATTCAGCAAGAAATTCGCAAACGGATTGAAAAGCTAAAAATTGAACCAGATAAACAAGGTAAAGCCCTTTCAGGTAAACTTAAAGGATATCGTAGCGTTAGGGCAGTTGGTCAAAGATATCGGATTGTCTATCGTGTTGAAGAAGCTCAAATTATTGTTATTGTTATTGGAGTTGGAATTCGTAAACAAGGTGATAAGAAAGATATTTATGCCCTTCTTGAAAAATTAATTAATAATGAATAAAATATGGGTTATGACAGAACTGCTAAATCAATAGGTTCTTGCTGAATCGTGAGATATACACCTATTACTTTTTCAGAGATAGCCAGTTTTGGAGAGGATAGTCAAAATATTCCTGCTTCTTCTGAAAAAAACGCATCCCTATCATCTATTACCTATGATTTAAGAGGAGCTACCATTGGCAATTTAGCTCATAATGTGCAAGGAAGCCAACAGAATTATCCCCAGCAACCTAATAACAATAACCCAGAGGAAAAATAACATGGTTCAGCAACTTAATAACACCCAAATCGCCATCAATACTTTATTGAATAAACTCAACGATTCTCTCCCCCAGATCCGCGCTAAAGCTGCCGAAGCTTTGGGCAAAATTGGCAATAGCAGCCTTGCTGACACCTTAGTATCCCATTTAATAGGAGAAAATGATCTTAATGTTCGCCTAAATCTGATTCGAGCTTTAGGAGAAATTGGCAATGAATCCGCAATTCCTTATCTAGCTTCCTACTTATCTGATACTAATCCCGATATTCGGATAATCACGGCGGAATCTCTCGGAAAAATTGGTAGTGAAAAAGCAATATCCTATCTCATTCAATCCCTACAAGATACGGAAGTAAAAGTTCGTGTCACAGCCACAATTGCTTTAGGTGAAATTGGACTAGAAGATGTTATTCCTGATCTAGTAAATGTTTGTTACGATGAAGATGATAGCGTTCGTTTCAGTGCTGTTGATGCCCTCGGTAAAATTGGCTCTCGTTATGCAGTAAACTGATATGAAATTGAGTACAGAATCCCTCGATTTAATTATCAGAACTCTTGCCAAAAGACTATTCACAGACAAGAATCCAAGTATTCGGATTAAAGCCGCTCAATCCTTATTTTGATCCCCCTAAATCCCTCTTTCTAAGGGGGACTTGAATTCGACGTATCGCTTTCATTCAGAGAAATGGTGTCAGTTTTGCCATTATGGATGCTATAATTATCATCAGTAATCTTCAATCTTTTAATCCTATGTCAGAAACTCCTAAATATGACCTTCGTGGAGCAAATATTGCTAACTTTGCCGATACGGTGCAAGGAGATCAAAAAGCAGTTCAACATAATTACGCCACACCCCAAAATTTAGCCGAAGCCGCTCAAGAAATCCAACAACTTATCAGCCAAATCACCCAAACTTATCCCACTAATACCGAAATTGAAAAACAAACTTTTGTCGCACAAGTTGACGCAGAAATCAAGAAAAATTCTCGTCTAAGAAGCATTTTAATCACGGGAGGAATTGAATTAATTAAAGTCCTCTGTCCTCCCCTCGGTATTCCCATTGAAATGGGTAAAAAATGGCTAGAAACTGATAATTTAAGTGAGTGAACCTAGAATATCAATCCTGTTAGTTAGAAACGATTAGATCGGAATCGCCGCTTACAATACAAGTCGCTTGACTATCGATCTCTGATCCTAAATACTGATTATCTTTATCATCTCTGCAAACCTTGATTTTCTCTAGAAGGTATCGATAATAATACTAAATCTGGTTATTAAAAACTGATTATTTATTCTCCCTTTTGCCTGTCCTCGTAAGTCACCTATGCTCAAGGGATTTAGTATCAGTTTACTGTTTACTGTTTACTGAACAATGAAAAAAACTCCCTGATTATCGCCGATGATACCAACGGGTAAATAATTTTTCTAACTCCACCCAAACGAATAACAAGGTACTAAATCCCAAACAGATTAATAATTCTTCTTTAGTCAAAAATTGAGTACCGAAAAAATCCCGCAGGGCAGGAACATAGATTAACATCAGTTGAAAAATTGTCGTCAGGGTTACTGCTACCCAGAGATAGGGATTAGTCAAAGGATTCATTTCTATGGTAAGATGATCGCTCGATCGCACGGAAATGGCATGACCCATCTGAGCTAAACAGAGAGTAGTAAAAACCATAGTTTTCCATGAACCAGTATTACCAAAAAGTGGATCCAAGCGCACAGCGATTAACATTTGAGTGATATTAATAATCGAAAAAATAATCCCAATTCTCACAATATAACTGCCCAAACCGCGAGCAAAAATACTTTCTTGGGGACTAAAAGGAGGGCGACGCATAATATTAGGAGAAGCTGGTTCCACTGCCAAAGCTAAAGCAGGTAAACCATCAGTAACTAAATTCATCCAGAGAATTTGTAGGGGAGTGAGAGGAGTAACTAAACCCAAAAGAGGCGAAGCGGCGATAGTAATCACTTCCCCGATATTACTGCCGAGAATATATTTAATAAAACTGCGAATATTGTTATAAACCACTCGCCCTTCTTCCGTGGCAGCGACGATGGTGGCAAAATTATCATCAAGGAGAATCATATCACTAGCCTCTTTGGTGACATCGGTGCCGGAGATTCCCATGGCAATGCCGATATCTGCTTGTTTCAGGGCCGGAGCATCATTCACCCCATCTCCGGTCATAGCAACAAATTTACCCTTTTTTTGCAAAGCGCGGACAATAGTTAATTTATGTTCGGGGGAGACACGGGCATAGATGTTAGTTTTGTCAATGATGTTTTCTAGCTGAATTGGTGATAATTTATCTAATTCTCGCCCTGAGATGACTAAAGCTCCCGCTTGGGCAATACCAAGACTTTTAGCCACCGCTAGAGCGGTTAATTGATGATCGCCGGTGATCATAATCGGACGGATTCCCGCTTCTCGACACCTAGCCACGGCGATTTGTACCTCTGGTCGCGGTGCGTCGATCATACCGACCATTCCTAACCAAATTAGCTCATCTTCGCTGATTTCAGTTGATTCTGGCGGATAAATTAGTGTTTTATAGGCTAATCCTAAGACTCGTAAACCCCTGTTAGCCATAGCATTGTTAGCGACTAAGACTTTTTCTTTTTGCCTATCCCCAAAAGGAAGACTTTCTAATCCCGATTGGTAGGAGAGACACTGTTCAAGGATTAATTCCGGGGAACCTTTGGTAAATAGTACGCGATTGACTCCTTGACAAATGACCGACATTCGCTTTCTTTGGGAAGAAAAAGGGATTTCAGCGATTCTAGGGAACTCTTGCTTGGTTAGGGATAAATTTAAGCCCGCTTTCGCCCCTAAAACTAATAAGGCTCCTTCCGTGGGATCGCCTAAAATGCTATCGTGACCGTTATCGAGGTCTAAACTGGCATCGTTGCAGAGGATACTGGCAATTAAAAGATGATGTAATTCTAGATCGGTTTTGGGATCGATCGCCCGTTGCTCGGAGTCTAAAAATTGTCCTTTTGGGCTATATCCTTCCCCAGTAACTAAAAAATTGCGATTAACTGTCTCTATCTCGCGTACAATCATTTTATTTTCCGTTAGCGTCCCAGTTTTGTCGGAACAGATCACATTAACGGAACCAAGGGTTTCTACTGCCGGCAGTTTGCGAATCAAGGCCTGACGTTTGACCATGCGTTGGGTACCTAGGGCGAGAGTTAGGGTGATAACTGCGGGTAATCCTTCGGGAACGACGGCTACTGCCATACTAAGGGAAACTTCGACTAATTCCTCTAGGGCCGACCAACCGGCATTGATCAGGCCGATGGTAATAGTCAGGGCCACTAGAATGAGAGAACCAGCAACAAGGACATTGCCCAAGTGAGTCATTCTTTTTTGGAGAGGAGTGGGTTCATTGCCGACTGTTGCTAACATTTGAGCGATTTTGCCTAATTCCGTTGTCATCCCCGTACTGGTAACGATGACCTTGGCCCGGCCTTGCAGTACCTCTGTTCCAGTAAAGACAAAATTTAAGCGATCGCCAAGGGGAGTATCCCTGTCTAAGGGGTCAATGGAGGCGGATTTATTAACACTATTTGCCTCTCCTGTCAAGGCCGATTCGCGAATTTGCAGGTTAAAAGCTTCGATAATTTGGCCGTCGGCGCTGATTTGGGTTCCCGCTTCAATCAGCATGATGTCCCCGGGGACGAGATTAACCGCATCTATTTCTGTGCGTTGACCCTCGCGAATAACATTAACTTGGGGAGAGGAAAGTTTTTTTAAAGCGGCCAGAGCTTTTTCGGCGCGACTTTCTTGCAGATAGCCGAGGATGCCATTGAGGATGACAATTGTTAAGATAGCGATCGTATCTTTGAAGGGAACACCAATTTTAGCCAGATGACCGCGCTGCAATTCCAGTAAATCCAGTCCTCCGGAAATTATGGCCACGGCAATTAAGAGGAGGAGCATAATATTGGTAAACTGATCTAGGAGAATTTGCCAATTACTGCGCCCTGGACGTTCTTTTAGTTCATTTTTGCCATAATATTTAATTCTTTGGGCGATTTGCTCCCTATTGAGGCCATTAACAGCCGAACTACCGAGGATAGATAGGGTTGTTTCCACCGGATAGGTATGCCAAGGTTGTTGCAAGTTAAGGCTAGAATGGGCAGAATAGTCGGCATTAGCGGCCATGGCAAGTGAAGATAGTTGATCTAAATAGATCTTAGCCGTTTCTTTCCCTGGTAACAGGAAAAAACAAATGTTTAAACTGGCTCTTCCTGCTCATAGACAGTCTTAACGAGTAATGTAGATAAGTAGCTGGTTATAATTAAATTGAAGATAGATCCCCCCTTAATCCCCCCTTGATAAGGGGGGTGCCGATCCCCCCTTAATCCCCCCTTGATAAGGGGGGTGCCGATCCCCCCTTAATCCCCCCTTGATAAGGGTGGTGTCTGAAAGTTTTTAACATCTACCTACTTAGTCAACAGCTTAGTAGGGCAAAGTAAACCAAAATTGTGAACCTTTTTCGTCATTATTCATAATGCCAATTTCCCCTCCGTGAGCATGGATAATTTGACGACATAGATATAAACCTAGTCCTAAACTAATCTGATTATTATTATTGCCTCGTTGATAGCGATCAAATAATTGTTTTCTCTGGGTTTCGCTAATTCCCACCCCATTATCGGCAATGCTACACCGGAGATAATTGCCCTCTAGTCTAGCCGAGAAAGTGATAATTATCCCCTGGGGATTGTGTTTAAGGGCATTGGCTAATAAATTCTCAAAAACTCGCCAGAGATGGTGAGCATCGGCATTAACTAAGGGTAAATCGGGGGAAAAATTATTAATTAAAGTTGCTTGATTTTCCTTTAATCTTAACTCCCATTCCTGACCGATCTGTTGACCAATTTCGTAGAGAGATAAAGGATTTAGTTCTAGGGAAACTCCCCAAAGATCATTTTGTCGGGTTTCGACAAGAGAATCAATTAAAGTTAATTGTCGATCGCAACTGTCGGCCATCTGTTGTAAAATCTTCCGGGATACTTCTTTAGTTTCTCCCTGAGAATTTTTAATTAAATTATTTAAGATCATTAACATCCCGATCACGGGATTGCGGAGATCGTGAGAGACAGCATGAAGATAAATTTCTAAAGTTTCCTCAGTTTTTTGACGTTCTTTAATTTCGTTTTGTAGTTGTTTTTTTTGACGGCAAATAGTTAATTGATTTTCAATGCGGGCCATGACTTCTTCCCCTTGAAAAGGTTTAGAAATATAATCAACACCTCCCACTTGAAAAGCTTTGACTTTATCGAAGACATCATCAAGAGCGCTGATAAAAATCACGGGAATTTCTCTGGTTTTTTCATCAGCTTTTAACTGTTCACAAACTTGATAACCATTGAGATCGGGCATATTAATATCAAGGAGAATCAGATCGGGAATTAGCGATCGCACTGTATTCAGGGCCATCTGTCCATTAATCGCTTTCCGTACCTGATATCCCTTCTCGGTGAGCATAATCGACAATAGCCGCACATTATTGGGCAAATCATCGACAATTAAGACACTAGGGCGCGGTGTGAGTTGAGTCATGCCTGTTATTTTATAACTCAAACTATTTAGTAAAAGTGTATAAAAAAACAGACGCGACACTCGCATCTGTTACAAAATTAACTATATTTTGAGGACAAGAACATCTAAGGACTTTCACCACCCACAGCGATACCAGTACCATAAATCTGAGCATTTGTCAAGTTAATTCTCTCCATTGATGCACCCGTCACATCAGCATCATAAATCACCGCGCTGGTGAAATTGACTCCATCGAGATCAGCTTGATTCAAACTGGCATTAGTCAGAAAAGCTGCGGTTAAATTTGCGCCTTCTAGGTTAGCATCGGTCAAATCTGCGCCCTCTAAGTTAGCTTCCTCCAGATTAGCTCCCTGTAAATTCGCTTTTCTCAAATCGGCACCGATTAGATGCGCCCCTCTTAAATCTGCACCACGGAGATCACAGCCCGGACATTCCCGCGTATTCAATAACTCTTGTACCTGTTGGGGATTTTCCGCACCGACGGGGTTAATCAGCAGTAAGGAGGCTAGGGAACCTAGAACAATCATTAAAGTCCTTTTCATCTTTTTCGCCTCCTCTTTCGTTTTCCTCTCTACTTTTAGGATAGGAAAAAAGCTGCTAACCAACTTCCCCCGATCGGGCTAATTCTCCTGTTATCTCACTTTTGCTTGCTTTTGCTAGTCGATCTCTCCTTTCATTACCGTTGCGATCGCTGCTCGGGCATTTTCCTTAAATTCCTTGACATCGACGCGACTTAATAACCAAACTGCTAGGATCATTCCCAGTGCTTGCACAAGGAAAACTAAGCCATAGGCTAAAACCGGGCTAGAAAAGACAACTTTACCGATATTTAAAATCGTACCGCCTAAAACCGTGGCTAATCCCCGGGCGATCGCTTGGGATAATCCCCAAGCGCCGATAAAAGTTCCTGCGGTTTCGGCTGCGGTTAAATCTAACATTAAACTGGTAGCCCCGGCGGTAATCATTCCCGAAGCTAAACCGAAAAAGAGCAAGCTTGATTTTAATAAACTTTGATTAGCAGAAAAGCCGGCAAAAATCAAGAGAATAAAACAAATTGTTGCAAAAATACAGCCATATTTAGTGGTTTTTTGTTTACCGATGCGGGGAATGAGCATAAATCCCGTGGCGGCAATACCAAAAAGGGTTCCGGTTCCCCAAAAAGCGTTTAATTGGGTGGTTTGGGCGATACACATCCCAAAAACCTCGCCCCCAAACGGTTCCATAATTGCATCCTGCATAAATAAACTCAAAGTCATCATCAGCAGAAAGGTGAAAAATAAACCGGTTTGCCGACTAGCGGTGAGAACCTGTAACGCATCTTTAAAGGTAATTTGATCCTCTCTTTGCACGAGAGTGGACCGACTACTAAAACGAGAATATTTTTTTTCTACGCCAAAAGTCGCTAAAATACAAAGACCAAAAACGATAGCGGGCATAATCGTGAACACGGGGTTAATTGTCGCCTGTAGTTGCGGAATATTGGCTATAGGGGCTGATTGAGTCGGATCATAGGTCAAAATATTTGTACCGCAGATATTGGGAGTATCCAGCAAACGAGAACTAACGATCGCCCCGACGACAATTCCCACCATCAGCATTGACCAAACTATAGCAACTAATTGCGATCGATTATCTTCATCGGACACATCCACCAAGAGGGCAGCAAAAGGGGTGGAACTGGCGCTTAAAGCGAGTCCGTAGAGGGCGAAAATTAAGGCTAAGAGGGCAATCCAAGCGTAGGAAATGGTATTCCATCCCGAAGTTTGAATACTAAGTCCCAATTGCCAGACTACCTGCAAAGCAATAAAAGCTAAAGCGGTAAAAACTGCCGCCCCAATCCAGACATAACCGCTGCGATGATGACCTAAAATAGTTTTACCGTCGGATCTTTGCCCAAACCAGATGCGTGCTGGACTAACAAACTGGTGCATAGCGATCGCAGCTGCGGCGAGAAAGGGTAAAACTTTTAACTCATCGATCATAATCCGATTGAGAACCCCCAAAGTCAGCAGAGACATAATACCTAGTCCCATCTGAAAGAGTCCTAAGCGAAACATGGTGAAAAGTCCCAGTTTTGGCAGGGGTTTTGGGGATGAGTGAGTAGAATGGGGAATATCGCTGGTAGCCATGGTTAAATCAATACAAAAAAAGCCAGTATTTAAAAATTTAACGCAGGACGAGCAGACATCTTCTGGGGATTTAATTTTCTATCTCCAATAACCAAGTGGTCAGATCTGTCAAGCTGGTAAAATCGAGCAGCGCTTCTCCTAAAGTTTCTAATTGTTCTAGAGATAGTTCTCGGATTTGTTGGCCTAAAGTCGACGATATTTCACCTAAACGACGGTTAAGTAGCCGTAGAATCAAAGAAACCGCTTCTTCTCGTCTTCCTTCCTCTCTTCCTTGTGCTTTTCCACTTTCCCGGATATCCTGATAAATAACTGATTCGCGCATAATTTCTTCCCTTAATAAGCTTCCGATGATTTCCTTACTTAATACTAACCCCGCCAGAATTGCTGTAGCGGCGGCTAAATTGCTTTTTTCAGTTCTACCCCCGATATTATCAATTTTTGCGGCTACTTGTCGTAGAATTTCCTATTGTATTATCCATTTTCTGAATTTATCCATATCATTATTGACTACTGCTTCAAATGCCACGTTAGCATCAATTATCGTCCTTGTAAAATAAGTATCTATCGGCTGTATTTCAGTATCACTCTCGGTTTTAAATAAATGTTTTCTGATTTCTAAAATAAGTCTTAAGCTGTATTCCTTATTTCTTTTTGAATAATATTCTAAAAGCTTACTTTTTGTGTTACTACTATGAACTAGCATATTTCTAATGCGATAGATATTATACACATCATTTTTGACATCGATTATTGCTTGTTTTATTTTATTCAAGCAAGTTGTGTGATCAATAAAACGACCACGAATCTCACTTATATATTTATCGAATTGACTATTTTTCTGCTCAAAATCATCAAAAATTAATTGAAAGTTTTCAACAAACTTACTTAGGTTCATCTCAATACATCCGTTATCTTTTTTACTAATAAAAAATATATTTAAAATTTCATCAGATACGGAGAATCTATCCCCTGGAAAGCCTTTTCTCGCTAAATTATCCGCAAAAGTAATTAGGAGATCAAAAAGATGGGATTTAATGGTAACAATAGCGAGCAATAATTGTAGGACTGAGATATTGTTCGCATTGTACCATTCTTCAAAAACAGGTTTATCAAATTCCCTCGGAAGCCTCACAGTAATTTTTTCCGATTTATTGATAAAAGGCTCAAGGGAATACCAAGAATATAGAAGCACGTCGGAACTTTGTACTGACTCAACAGATTTACGATATTGTTTAAAGGCATTTAACCATGTTTCAACGCTTTTATTAAGTGAGTTTTTAGAAGAAAGCCAATGACCAATTCTGTCAGTATAAATATTATTAGGACTATCAAATCCTTTATTCGATATATAAGAATGCTCAAAAAAAGCACCCTCACCTAGATCGTTACAGATAATGTAATTATTTGATATTATTTGTATTTCGTTGTTATTTGTCTTTTTCATGAGAGTATCCTTTTTTAGGAAGACATACACAGCCATCTCTACTGTTCTTATCGCTTGATCCGCTTGATCCTTCATTGAATAAAAATCATTTCCTTCTATGTCAACAGCAACATAATAAATACTCTCGGACATCACTTCAAATTCCTGTATTCTTTTTTCAAACTGAACAAGATCAGAACTTTCATCTCTGTATCTGTATCTGTCGTCTTGAATTGTTATTTTTCCATGAATTTTCGGAATATAAAAATAAACGTTACCTATTTTTAATGATTGAGAATTGGCTAGAGCAAAATTAGAAAGTTTAAAAATAACCTTATACTTTTTAGGTGGTTCGACATAAATTTTTTTCATCAGAAAAATCCTATCTTTAAGCCCCAAAGAGTCATAATATTGCTTGAGGGCAATTTTATAGTCTTCGTTTTCAGAATAAACTTCCTCGTTATATTTGGGTGATCCATATATGAGTCCACCGTATAAATACAATCCATCTGTACTTGTACTTATACGGTTCCAATGATCTTGAAACAAAGATAATTGTTTATGTAATAAATATTCTAGAGTTTTAACATAGTATCCTCGCTCAATAAACATTATTATAATAGTGTTAACGATAAATTTTAATTCCTCTCGATTCATTTCTTCTTTGAGGATTTCTGTAATAAGTAAATTAAGTAAACCTTCAAGACTTTCTACTGAAATTATCTCTCTTTGTATTATTTCAACAAAATATAATATGTCTTTTAATTCAAATTTTTTAGAATCTGATGCTGAATTTAAAGCTTCTAAAATAAATTTCAACTGAGTAGATATTGGTTTTGCCCATAAACTCTTAGCCGATGGCTCCCCAGCAGATTTTTTTGTGCCTTCTAAATATTGTTTAATCTGTGTAGTAAAATAATTTTTGGCAAATTGATTTTTTGAAAATATTTCTCGATTTTCTAAAATTTCTTCTTCTAAATCTGTTATGATCAAAATCAGGTGTTTGTTGTAATCATTGTCTTTTAATTCTTTAATTGCCTTACAGCTGTCTGTCCATATAAGTGTTACGACAATGAGGTTTTGACGAATAAACTCTGGAATATCTTCGATTTTAGAATCGCAAGCATCGCAATTGTGATCCATTTCTATTCTCTCAGTGAACTATAAATATAGTATAGCAGTTATCCTGCTGGTTTTACCCTCGTCAATCCCGCTATCGAATATCTTACCAACGAATACGGGACTTTCTATCGAGTTGAGGGGGAATTAATCGGCAGTAATCAAGTTCACCTATCCGTGCTAGTGGCGCATCGCGTGCGCCCAAAATATAATATGGATATTTCGACCAAATTGAGGTGCAGCCGTCGAGGTAGGTGTAGATAACAATAAAACTGAGCCTCAAGGAGACTCAGTTTCCAGTTTTTTAAGGACGGGAAATTAACGAATGTACTCTTTGAGGATACTATTACGGTTAGGGTGACGCAGTTTCCGCAGGGCCTTGGCTTCTATTTGACGAATGCGCTCGCGAGTGACGTTGAAAATCTGGCCGATTTCTTCGAGTGTTTTCATCCGGCCGTCATCTAAACCGTAGCGCAGCCGCAGCACATCGCGTTCGCGAGGACTAAGGGTATCGAGGACGTTTTCTAAATCCTCGCGTAATAAATTTTTAGAAACTTCATCTTCTGGGGTTTCCCCATCCGCTTCGATAAAGTCTCCTAAACGGGAATCTTCTTCTTTACCGATAGGAGTCTCCAGAGAAATCGGTAATTGGGCGGATTTGGCAATAAAACGGAGTTTTTCGATGGTCATCTCCATCTTGGTGGCGATTTCTTCCTCGGTGGGTTTGCGACGCATTTCCTGAGAAAGAATCTTGGTGGTTTTTTTGATCCGGGAGATGGTTTCGTAGAGGTGGACGGGAAGACGAATGGTGCGGGATTGATCGGCGATCGCACGGGTGATGGCTTGACGAATCCACCAAGTGGCATAGGTGGAGAATTTATAACCCTTTTCGTGGTCGAATTTTTCGGCGGCGCGGATCAAACCGAGGGAACCTTCTTGAATTAAATCTTGAAAGGAAAGACCGCGATTCATGTATTTCTTGGCGATCGAAACCACTAAACGCAGGTTCGATTGTACCATTTTTTCCTTAGCGCGACGACCATGGTACAATCGACGCTTAAAGGCCGATAAGTATTCCTTTGATTTCGCCAGCCATTCTTCTACCATGGGAGCCGTTAGCTCCGTCTTCCCTAAATAAGCCTTAATATCCGATAATTTCGGTTCTTTTTCCGATTTTTCGGCGATAATTCTTTCGATGCGCTCGAACAGGAAAACCTGTTTTCCCCATTCAGCATCGCTATAGAGGCAAAAATCTTCGCGAATGCGTTCTAATTTCAGTAGATCGGCGATTTTTCTCGCTAATTCGATCTCCTCCTCCGCTCTCAATAACCGAATCCTGCCAATCTCTTGCAGATAAATCCGAATCGAATCTTCCGTATAGGGTTTTTTTCTGGCCGCGTCGCGACGACGAGCGCTGGCAAGGCGGCGGTTTTTTTTGCCATCGTTGCTATCGCTGGTTTCTTCTAGCTCTAACTCGATATCCTCATCATCGAAGTCTTCGTCTAGGTCAATCAAATCTAAATCCAATTGCGGCTCGGTAAGGGTTAGTACATCGTGGGCCTGCGTCATGCCGTTTTCCTCTTGCTCCTTCTGTGCAAAACTAGAAGATCGAATCTCAATCTAGGTGATACTGAACGAATTTGTGTCTCAAATCCGAGACGGGGAAAGACTTTTCCGATTGTAGCTTTAATTACAACAAATGGGAGAAGATCTTTGCTTAAATTCTCTTGTGTCGATGCGATTTTAGCGACACGGAATGCTGTTTTAGCTCGGTCAACTCATAATCTGGCTCCTGCAAAAATTGGGTAAATGGCTGGAGGACTGGCATCCGATCGCCGGTTTGTCTGCGGTGTTGACCAGATAGCTAACAATCAAAGGAATTATTGGACGGGTTAACTGTTCCCAATGGCAAGGGGAACATAATCCCTATTGGCCCTTGGCTAATTCCTTTAGTCTTTAGCTATTGTATTTAATTTGATCGGATTCTTACGGATAAATTTCATCCCTCATTGCTTTTACGCGAATCTGTTTTTGGTACATTAGCACCATGATTAATCAGAGCGCAAGCTCATAATATTAACTTAGCAACATTTTAGAAATTTGCGAGACAAATTTAAGATTTTCTCCAACAGCACCATGGGAATTATGAATTATGAAGTGGGGTGGTCACTGCGTGCGCGTTGCGGGGGGAAGTGGGGAAGTGGGGTGATGGGGTAGTGGGGGAATTTCAAGTAACACCCTAACACCCTAACACCCTAACACCCTATCTAGACTTGTAGCATTTCGGGGGTTTTTTCCTTCTGCTGCAGTGCGACATGGAGACGGTTTAAGGCACTGACGTAGGCGCGAGCGGAGGCGACAATAATATCGGTATCGGCCGCGCGAGCAGAGTAGGTGCGTCCTTCGTAACGGAGACGGATAGTCACTTCTCCTAAAGCATCGATTCCCTCGGTCACTTCCCGCACCGAGAAAGAGATTAATTCGTTAGGAATCTGCACCACTCGATCGATCGCTTTGCAGAGAGCATCCACTGGCCCTGTACCAATGGCCGCATCGGATAACTCGCTACCGTCGGGAGTGCGAATTGTTACCGTGGCCGTGGGTCTGGCACTATTTCCACAGGACACTTGTACTAATTCAAGGCGGAAGTGATCGGGAACCGTATCGATTTCATCGTTAACAATCGCTTCTAGATCGCGATCGGTGATTTCCTTTTTGCGATCAGCCATTTCCTTAAACTGGATGAAAGCGTTATTAAGTTCCGTTTCCGAAAGCTCAAAACCCAATTCCTGTAAACGAGAGCGAAAAGCGTTGCGGCCAGAGAGTTTACCGAGGACGATCTGATTATGGGTCAAACCGATCGATTCTGCGTCCATAATCTCATAGGTGAGTTTATGTTTTAACACCCCGTCCTGATGGATTCCCGACTCGTGTGCGAAAGCGTTAGCACCGACGATCGCCTTATTCGGTTGCACGATCATGCCGGTAAGATTAGAAACTAGGCGAGAAGTGCGATAGATTTCCTTGGTGTTGATCTTGGTTAAAGGTTCCGTGGACTCTGCTGGACGACCGAGGAAAGGATTAAAATAGGAGCGCCGGACATGAAGGGCCATCACCAATTCTTCTAGGGAAGCATTACCGGCACGCTCACCGATACCATTAATAGTACATTCCAACTGTCGAGCGCCATTTTTAACTGCTTCGAGGAAATTAGCCACCGCTAACCCTAGATCGTCGTGACCATGGACGGAGATAATCGCTTGGTCGATATTGGGGACATTTTCCTTAATTCCCCGGATTAAAGCCCCAAATTCGCTAGGGGTGGTATAACCGACGGTATCGGGAATATTAACGGTGGTGGCTCCTGCGGCGATCGCTCTTTCGAGGACTTGGTAGAGGAATTCCGGATCGCTGCGGCCGGCATCTTCGGGGGAAAATTCCACATCATTAAGAAAGGATTTGGCATAGGCCACCATTTCCGGCACAATCTCAAGAACTTCCTGACGAGTCTTCTTAAGTTTGTATTGGAGGTGTATATCAGATGTGGCTAGGAAGGTGTGAATTCTGGGCTTGGCGGCGGGTCTGAGCGCATCGGCGGCAGATTTGATATCTTTTTGGGTAGTGCGGGCTAATCCGCAAATAATCGGGCTATCAGCTTCGCCGCCGACGCTGGCGGCAATTTTCTGCACCGCATCAAAGTCTCCCGGACTAGCGTGGGGAAAACCTGCTTCAATGACATCAACTCCCAGTCGTGCCAGTGCGCGTGCTATGGTTAGCTTCTCATCCACATTTAAAGCGGCACCCGGGGACTGTTCCCCATCTCGAAGGGTGGTATCGAAGATAATCACACGGTCTGGACTGGTATTCATAGTTTTTTTGTACCGTTAACGAACTTGGGAGTTGTTCCTCTGATTATAGCAGCCGAGGCCGAGGGGGTTATAAGGAAAATTGCCCTGAGAATTTCTCGACCTGCTCGCGCTTTTCCGGCTTGCCCTTTTTTTGGCTACCATAGAGGATATGGATAAATTGGCGAGGGAGTTAAAAATGTTTGGCAAACCAGGGAAGGAACCGAACCCACCGGAGGTAAAAGACCTACAGGAGGTGATGTTTTCGATTAAGCAAAATCTCGAACCAGATCAGGATAAAACCGATATTAATCTTGTTGAGACTCCTACTCCAGAGGTGGTTACTGTAGTTGAAAATATTAGTAAAATTCTCTCTCCCTATTTTATCGTTTTGGTGGGTTTATTTCTCTATGATCGGAATAGTTTTATCGGTTTTTTGTTAGTCTTTACGGGAGTTTTAGCGATTTTTGGGGTTTCTCTCAAGGATATTAATAAACTCGTTGAAGAAGGGAAAAAGTTTTTCCAATCTAAGTAGTTTTCTCCTCTGGATATGGTGATAACTGATAACTGATAACTGATATAAGATTATGTCTTTAGTTGCATCTTTACTCGATCGAGTATCTCCTCAGAGTTTACAACAATTGCGAGCCAGTGATCGAGCTTGGCAAGCTTTGCGTTTAGAAAATCCGCTTATTCCCACGGTAATTAATCAAAGTCAAGAATCTTTAGGAGATACGGATTTTGATCTAGTTATTGCCGGGGGAACTTTGGGAATTTTCATCGGGGCTGCTTTACAAACCAGGGGCTGGCGTGTGGCATTATTAGAAAGAGGTATTCTGCGCGGTCGTGAGCAGGAGTGGAATATTTCCCGTTTAGAATTAAGCAGTTTTTTAGAGTTAGATTTATTGACCGAAGCTGAATTAAATCAAGCGATAGCGACAGAATATAATCCTGCTAGGGTGGGATTTTATCAAGGTTATGAGCTTTGGGTCAGAGATATTTTAAATATCGGTGTTAATCCGGTTTATTTGCTAGAGACTTTAAAAACTAAGTTTTTAGAAGCGGGAGGGAAGTTATTAGAAAATTCGGGGTTTAGTGGGGGGATTATTCATCCCGATGGAGTAATGGTTAAAACGGGAGAAATGACTTTAAAAACCCGTTTATTAATCGATGCCATGGGTCATTTTTCAGCAATTGCAAAACAGGCAAGAAAAGGAGAAAAACCCGATGGAGTTTGTTTAGTGGTGGGTAGTTGCGGTCAGGGTTTTCCCAGTAATGAAACTGGTGATTTGATTTATTCTTTTACCCCAATCTTGCACCAATGTCAATACTTTTGGGAAGCATTTCCCGCTAGGGATGGTCGGACAACTTATTTATTTACCTATCTTGATACCCATCCCGATCGCTTTAGTTTAGAATTTTTGATGGAGGAGTATTTAAGATTACTGCCGGAGTATCAAAAGGTAGATTTAGAAGCGGTAAAATTTCAGCGTTTTCTAGCGGGTTTTTTCCCGGCCTATCGTCAAAGTCCTTTAAAAATGCCTTGGTCAAGAATTCTAGCAGTGGGAGATAGTAGCGGTAGTCAATCTCCGGTCAGTTTTGGTGGTTTTGGGGCAATGGTTAGGCATTTAAAAAGGCTAACTTTTGCCATCGAGGAAGCTTTACAAATCGATGCTTTAAACCGAGAAGATTTAGCCCTTTTACAACCCTATCAACCCAATATATCGGTAACGTGGCTATTTCAAAAAACTATGAGTGTTGCCATGTCTGCTAACCCTAATCCCAATCAAATTAATGACTTAATGAGTGGAGTTTTTCGGGTAATGGATAAGTTGGGAGATGAGGTCTTAAAACCGTTTTTACAGGATGTGGTGCAGTTTTCTTCCCTCTCAAAAACTTTGCCTTTGGTTAATCCTCAATTAGTTTTACCGATGATTCCACAAGTGGGTATCAGTCCTTTTATCGATTGGACGGGACATTATTTGAATTTAGCTTTGTATAGTGGTTTATATCCCTTGGCAGCCACCTTAAAACCTGTTTTAGAAAAGTTACCCGACAAGCAAAAATATCTTTATCATCGTTATTTGGATAGTTGGAAATATGGCTCTGGGGGAGATTTTATCAGTAATCAGTGATCAGTAAACAGTGATCAGTGAACTGATTACTGATAGGGTGCATCTCTTATTGGTGACATTCTCTCACATATTGGTGAGCAGCAGAAGTTATTCCAAGAGGGCGAATGCAATTCGCCCCTACAATAATATTATCGCGTCAATGGTAGGGGCGCACTGCGTGCGCCCAAATGTAATATAGATATTTCTACAAAATTGAGATGCACCCCATCTGATAACTGATAACTGATTTAATCTTTATCTTGAAAAAATTGTTGATCGAGATAATTAACTTTAGCATAGGGTTCTAAAGCGGAGAGAATTTGTCGGCCATAACTGCGGGCATTGACACGATTATCGAGGACAGCCACACAACCTTGACACTCCCGGAGAGACTGGACAGATTGCTGAATTTCCCTTACTGCTGTGGGTAAAAGATAGGCACGAAACCAGTCGAGATGTTGTCGTTTATAGTAGGCAATTTTGCCAGCAACGAGAGGATTTTCGGGGGAGGGTAAGGGTAAAGTAGCGATAATTAATAAACTGGGAGTCGGAAATTTTTCTTGATGGGTTTGCCAGAATTGCCAACCACAAACGAGAATAGTATTACTATTAATCTCAGTTTTTTCCACTTGCACTCGCGAACCGTAATCGGCTGCCATTTGGGTGGCAATTTGTGCCTTGAGGGGAACATCTTCAATCAGGATTACTATCGGTTGTTCACTGGTATGATTAGCACTAACTAATTCCCGCACTTGCTTTAATAACATCGGTTGAAATTCGGGGGTATTGGGGGCGCTGATGCGATCGGGTAGATATAAATGAATATATTCACTTTCGCGATCGGCTGCAAACTTTAAAGTTAAAATTTCTCCGATACCCTGATTTTGACGGTATAAATTAGCGGATTTTTCGCTATCTAAAAAACTGCCGATTAAAACAAAGGGTTGCTGCTGCCAAATCGGTTTGAAAAAACTAGCCACCTCCAAAGGACTGATTTTTAGGGTAAATTCTTCTCGATCTCGATCTACTGATGTCCAGAGGAGATAATTATGCTCGGGGATTTTTGCCGCTAAAAGTTGCCAAGCAGAATTAGTGACTAAGTCTTGATCCAAGCGTTGCAGGAGAGCAATTATATATTCTTTTTCCTTGGCATCAATAAGATAGCAATTATAGGGATTAATTGGATGACCAAGAATACTTTGGCTAAGTTGTGCTTTAATTAAGTCTATAACCTCTTTATGCTGGGGATATGCTGACCCTAAAGCGAACCATTGTTCGGGAGTAATGGTGACGGTGAGATAATCTACTAGACAAGTTTCTAAATCTTCGGCCCGATCGATTATTGTGGGGATATTCTGGGGAAAATGACCGAGATTGCCCAATTTATCCTCTAACCATTGTTGGGGTGTGGTGAGGAGTAAACCGGTAAAATTAGCGGGAAAGCGATCGCTTTTGAGGATATCTCGCTGAGTTTGTAACCATGCTTGCAGATGGGGGATTTCCACTTCTAACAGTAGGTTTAGTTCTGACTCTGGGGCAACAATCAGAACAGGTGTATCACCCAAAAGAGCCGGGGTGAGATAACTGAGACAATAACGGGATAGAGTAGTTCCAGTTTGTATGAGAGAGGAACGTTTTAAGCGTAAAGCTCTAGCCACCAGTCGCCCCATAGTGAGATGATGAGACCAGTAAAAGCGTCCTTGTTCGCGTAAAAAAGCGCGTAGGGAAGAATGAACCGCTGCTTCTAATAAAACCATCTCATCTCAGTTATTGGTTATCAGTGATCGGTTATCAGTGGGAAGGGAGAGGTTTACAAGTGATCTTTCATCAGTCAAACCTACTCCCACGAGTTGACCGTGGATATTTTAAGTTTATGCTGTTGCATCTGCTTTTTACTTGCGACTTGGTGTGAGATGATCTAGAAATGTCTATTTTATGAGAAGGATAAAGAAAAGTAATGGCAGAAATTCAGTTTTCCAGGGGGTTAAAAGAACCGATTGTTCCCGATATCCGCTTAAGTCGCACTAAAACGGGAGAGAAGGGATCGGCAAAATTTTATTTTGATCAACCGACTATCCTCGGAGATCAACAAACCGAGGAAATCACGGGGATGTATCTCGTCGATGAGGAAGGGGAAATCGTCACCAGGGAAGTAAAAGGCAAATTCATCAACGGTAAACCTACGGCGATCGAAGCTACGGTTATTTTTAATTCTCCCGCAGAGTGGGATCGTTTTATGCGTTTTATGGAGCGTTACGGCAGCGAAAACGGTCTAGAATTTACTAAATCCTCCTGATTTTGCCCTTAGCTTCCAGCAATCTGTCAAAAAACCCGCATTCAGGATAGATGCGGGTAGAAGTGAAAAATCAGAGGAAAAACCTATTTAACTCCCAACAATTCCACATCGAAAAGTAAAGTCGCGTTGGGAGGAATTACCCCACCGGCACCCCGCGCACCATAACCCAATTCTGGGGGGATAATTAAGGTACGCTGTCCACCGACTTTCATCGATGCGACTCCTTCATCCCATCCTTTGATCACTTGACCCACTCCAATGGTAAAGGTAAAAGGTTGATTGCGATCCTTGGAACTATCGAATTTTTTGCCGTCTGTGAGGGTTCCCGTGTAGTGAACAGTCACTTTTTGACCTTTTTGGGGACTTTCTCCAGTTCCTTCCACGATATCGATGTATTTTAGTCCCGAATCGGTGGTAACTGCTTGATCTAAATCCATGGAGATGATTTCCTTATTAATAGTTTGAGTGATAGCGGGTGGATCTATTTCTGCGGCGATCGCATTGGTTTTTTCCCCTCCACCAAAGAGGGAAGCAACGATTAAAAATAAGCCACAAACCGCAATAATAGCAAAACTGAGCAAGATTTCGCGCATTGATTTCATAGTTCCCTAACGCCAGAGTTTATTCTCTAAGTCTCTCACCTGCCGTTCTAATCTATCAATCCTTCCCCGCAGTTCGTCCATTTCCGATTGTCGGGGAACCCCTAAATCCCGCAAGATCTGGCGAATATAGCGTTCTAAGTTATTCTCGAAGTTTCCCTGTTCGGACTTCATCTGTGTCATCAGATCATCGACAAAGTTTTTAGCCTGATCGGAATTGATTTTACCGTCTTTTACTAATTCATCGCTCACTTCTTTGATCTTTTCTGCCACCATGGAAGTAGTGCCAATACCCATCAGCAGCAATTGTTTAATCCAGTCGCTATTATCCATTGTTTTCACACTTTTCAAGGAGACGGGGATAAAAATATCCCTATTCCATTATGGACTTTTGCGGCGGTAACGGCAGAGCGATCGAGCAGATAACCCCCTAAGGTTATTCCAGTGGAACTACCCCCATCTAGGTTTAAACCGTCTGTTGCCGCCATTAACAGCAAAATTCGAGCTAATTCGCCTAAAGTTGCCCCCCTTCCCCCGACGCGATTATGGATAGCAACTAGCAGAATTTTTCCTTCTCGGCTAACTGCGATCGCACTGCGAGAAGCTTGTTGATTTTGGAATGCCGGACTAAATTTTTCGGCATTTCCATCCAAAACTATGCGCCCATTCTGCAATAATAGGGGGCCAGCACCTAAAATCTGAGGATAATTGGCAAAATCCCTCGGTAGGGTGACGCTATCGAGGTTGACTGTCTCACCAATATTTAAATTAATATCTGTCTTTCGGCAGATGACTAAATAGCCATTTTCTGGTATTTCTATACTATCCTGTGGCAAAAGATTATTTAATTTCTCCGTCACGCGATCGCCTTGGACGACTAACCCAGTTTCCCGCTCGGTGAGGGGATGATAATTACTTCCCCAATCGCGAGTATAACGACTGCAGCCGGCTGCCACAAAGGCACTATTTAACTGGGTTAGGGGAAAACGTTGTCCGGTGGCAGTAATGAGAGTTTCCTCTAAACTCAGGCGATCGATCCTGATTTTACCACGATTATCCCATGCGATCGCTCCTCGGTTTAAAATTGGTCCAGATAACCATTTGCCATCCACACGAATTGCTCCCAAAGGTAACTGATTATTACGATTAAAAAAGCCGCCATTAATCATCGCTACTGCGTTACTTTCGCTATTAATCGTGATCAGGGGATTAGTGCCGCGCATTGAGGTGGAATTAGCGGTAATTGGTTTAATAGTTATCTGAGGATTTCTAGGATCGATTTCTAACCAAGTCACGGGAAACCAATCTTTGTCTAACTGGATATATTTTTGATTCCAGATTAACCCTGGTTGCCAAACAATGCGCTTTTCATCCATAGCATCGGGACGAGAATCAATGATAATTCGGGGAGGATTATCCACACTGCTGATCTGTAATCCGTAGGCAGTGGGAAGGTTAATTTTTAAACGACTGATCACCCCATTATTTTCTAAGGAAGTGATCTGAGTGGCTAAGTTATTATTAGAGTTACCTAGATCATCTTCATCGTTATTTTGATTACTGTTGCTGATATTTTGGGGTTGAAACCTAGAGACGAGCGATTGCTGGGCATTTCCTTCTAGGGTAATCACTGCTTGATTTTTTGCCTGACTAACTTGCCAAAAGGTCGGGCGATCAAGTTGAATAATAATCCTTTGTACTGCTCCATAATTTTCTAGCTGAATATCTTGAATCTGGGGAGCAGGAAAGTTAATAGTTAAACTATCACCATTAATAGTGGTTGTTGCCCCCATTTTTAGTAAAATATCCGTAACATCCAGCCAGCGATCGGAATCGAGCAAATTAGCTGATAAAGTTTGTAAATTAAACCAGCTTATCGGTTGCTTTTTTGGATCATTTGTGCTAAGAAAATCCATGCCAAATAATTGTCTTGCTCCCGTGTCACCCATGGCGATTCTGGTACTATTTGCTGTTGTCCACTGTCGCCAAGAAACGGGCAAAGAACGACCATTAAGAATAATTTTTTTTCCCTGTTGCTGGGTTGATAAATCCCTAGCAGCTAAAGTTATTGGTGATCTGTGATCGGCTAAAGATATAGCTGGACTGCCAAGAATTATCAAGGAAGTTACCGTTAAACAGATAGATGATAAATTCAGATAATTTAACTTCATAAATATCTCCCTAAATCACCTTGTTTAAGGGGAAATTTGAGGATTTATATCCTTGGCAAGAGAGGCTAGAAGGGACTATATTTTTTTGATCGATAACCTCTAATAATTCTTCAGGTGTTACTACCATCGGTTTAGAGTTATATAGATAACTAGAGGCTTTTTTAAGTTTTTGATCATAGGTAACTAAATAATCACAATTAGCGGCACTACTTAAAATTAAAACATCATTCGAGTGTACCAAAATATTGCGAATATCTCTAGCATTTTGCCAATATTGATCAAGTTTTACTAAATCAAAATCCAAGATAGTCACCTTTTCTTGAATCCGATCGACTATTTCAGGATGATTACGAACTTCTGCCAAAAATAATAACTCTTGTAAAACGATCGCATTAATAGCAAGACAAACGCGATCGAGTATTTCTCGATCAAATAAATGCACACTGGCAAGATCTCCTCGTAGATAAGAAATCAAAACATCAGTATCTAAAAAAACTAGAGGCTTCTCCATTGATTTTCTTCTCCTTGATGATAAAGAGCAATGATTTTTTCCGTGACTTCTGTAATAGTGAGATGATCGGTATTAACTTCGATCGCATCTGTGGCTTTTCGCAGGGGTGCTAGGGAGCGATTACTATCCAAATAATCCCTTTTTTCAATCTCTTGGGTTAATTCTGCGAGACTAATACCTCCATTTCCCTGCGCTTCTAAGTCTTTTAATCTCCTTCTGGCTCTTTCTTCGGGTGTCGCTGTCAAGAAAATCTTTAATTCCGCTTCTGGGAAAACATTAGTACCAATATCCCGACCTTCCACAACTATTCCCCCCGATATTCCCATCTGTCTTTGCAGGGTGACTAACTGCTGTCGCACCGCTTTTTGAGCGGCAATTCTGGACACTTGCGAGGTAATTGCGGGAGAGCGAATCTCTAAAGTCACATCCTGCCCGTTAATCTTCACTATAGTCACATTTTCGGGACTATCGGCCGGGATTATTTCTATCTTCGCTAAAGATAATAACTCGGCGATGGCCGCTTCTGCGGACAAATCCAGACCGGAATTCACCACTAACCATGTCACCGCGCGATACATCGCACCGGTATCGAGATAGGTTAACCCCAATTTTTCGGCTACTAAGCGCGTTACCGTCGATTTTCCTGCTCCAGCAGGTCCATCAATAGCGATAACTGCCCGACGTTGACGCAAGATAATATTATCAATTAAACGGGTTTGACCGATCAATCCAGCGATCGCTAACAGTCCCCCTGTCTCGATCTGCTCGATCGGTTGTAAACTCTGGGGATGGACTAAATCCAGATACTGAGGGCGAAATTCTGGTACTCTGTCGAGATTTTTTTGCACAATAGCCAGTAGTTTTTCCCTTTGTCTTTCCCCTAAACGAAAACTTTCGAGGGCTAATTGCAAACTTTGGGCGATAATTGTCGCTTTTTCCCTTTCTGTGGCCGATAGATACTGATTGCGAGAACTAACTGCTAATCCCGATGTTTCTCGCACTGTAGCACAAGCGCGAATCTCGATCGCTAAATTTAAATCCCTGACTAATTGTCGGATAATCGCTAACTGTTGGGCATCCTTTTCGCCAAAATAGGCGATCGTCGGTGCAATTATATTAAACAACCGCGTGACAATTGTGGCTACTCCCTGAAAATGCCCCGGACGAAAAGCACTACATAACCCGCTAGTCAGAGAAATCGGGGGAACAACTGCGGTTATCTCCTCAGAATTACCAATTCCTAAAGTTTCCGCACTGGGAGCAAAAATAGCAGCAACTCCCAAAGATTCACACAATTGGCGATCGCTGTCAAGGCTGCGGGGATAGCGAGAAAAATCCTCTGTGGGGCCAAATTGTAGAGGATTAACAAAAATACTGACCACAGTTACCTCCGCTTCCGTCACTGCGCGTCGAATTAGACTAGCATGACCTTTATGGAGAGCGCCCATGGTTGGCACGAGGGCAATACTGTGATCATGGCGATAATCAGCCAAAAAAGTGCGTAAACCGGGGATTGTTGTGAATATTTGCACAGGGTTCACTCCTTTAATAGCCTATTCCACTACTATTCGCCAGGGGATGCTGCCCGATGATCAATTCGGCTGCTTCCGGGGAATCGGCTTTAAATAATAACATCCCATCGCCTCTTTCTGTCCAATAACTCGTTTTTGTCTCCTGTCGGCTCTCTTGGGTTTGGTGGGTAAAATGTATTTTATAAGATATATTCCCGCCAGCGAGCGACTGGAACGAACCACAAAGACACAAAGGACACAAAGATTGATCGGTTCTATATAAGTTAAACTGATCACACAAAGAATAAGAGAGGCTCCTGTGCTGTCTCGGTTGACCGCTGCATATATGCTTGTTTAACAAACCGGGGCATAATTTTTTTCAGGACAATGACTGGTGAGCAGCCCGACAATTATATAGGTAGGTGTTAAAAAAGATCAGTTCCCCCCTTATCAAGGCAGATCCCCCCGCCTATCGGCACCCCCCTTATCAAGGGAGATCCCCCCGCCTATCGGCACCCCCCTTATCAAGGGAGATCCCCCCGCCTATCGGCACCCCCCTTATCAAGGGAGATCCCCCCGCCTATCGGCACCCCCCTTATCAAGGGAGATCCCCCCGCCTATCGGCACCCCCCTTATCAAGGGGGGCAGGGGGGATCGAACCTAAAATCTATCTTTAATTTAATTAAAACGAGCTAATTATATAGATTAATGGCAAAAAAGACTTGACAAAATCCCTCGATTTGACCTATACTTTTTAGTATAATGGGAATCCGTGCCGAAATATATATAAGCCTTTTTGCTTCCGCTATAAGTTTGTCCGAGAAGCAATCGAGAAAACCATAAACGGGTCATTCGAGGAGCCTTATGCCAGAATCTAGATCTGAGATTATTTCAGTTAAAGTTAAAGAAAATGTCACCATGTTAGTGGAAGCGAGAAGTTTCGGTGGTGAACGGGAAGTATCCGATCAAATATTTGACTTTCAAAGTGTGGCTGATACAATTGAGGCAGTTACTGAATCGATCGCTGCTACGATAAGTAAAGTGCAGCCCAAAAAGGCCACCGTAGAATTTGGGGTAGAAGTCAGGGTAAAATCCGGTAAACTAACCGCTTTAATTGTGGAAGGTGAAGGAAAGGGAAATTTAAAAATTACCCTAGAATGGGGAGGATAAATTGATTAAATGCTTACCCCGGAATCTCTACCCCCGTACACTGTCAGGTTAAAGTTAATCGATGCATCAGGAACAGGCTTTTTTGTGGGACAAGGGTTAATTTTGACCTGTCTTCATGTGGTAAAAGATGCGCGGGATAATCGCGAGACTATCGAGATAATTTGGCAAGGTCAAATTTCTGGGGCTAAAATTATCCACTTACCGAATCTAGACGGGATCGATCTGGCTCTTTTACAATTAAACTCGTCTTTAGATCACAAATATGTCGATTTTGATCACGATTTACAATTAACAGATAAATTATACACTTTTGGCTATACCAACGATTATCCGAACGGTGATCCTAGTGACTTTGAGTATATAGGTTTAACGGGGGATGAAAACCCCTTAATCAAGTTTAAATTAGGGCAAGTACAACCCGGTTTTAGTGGTTCACCTCTGTTAAATTTACGCACGGGGAAAGTGTGCGGAGTGGTGAATAAAACCAGAGATGAGTACAGTGATTTAGGAGGAAGAGCGATTCCAGTTCAGACTATTTTTAAATATTTTCCGCAATTACAACCCCAAAAAAATGCCCATAATCCTTTTAAACCCACTTCCGGAGGTATTAAAGAAATTCAGCAGATTTTTGGCCGAGAACAAGAAATTAAAGATATTTTTGAGGTTTTAAATTCCGGCAGTAGTGCTGCTATTATCGGGGAAAGGGGAACGGGAAAAACCACCCTGCTTTGGGGAATTTACCATCAAGCAAGGGAGTATTTACTTAGTCATCGACAACCCTTGTATCTAAACTTAGAAGGATTAGCAGGAGATAAGGATTTTTATTATGAATTATGTCATCAGATTGGTATAGCTGCGAATTACGATAAACCGCTCAAAGGAACTAGATTAACTAGGGAATTAGAAAAACATAAAATCCTGTTATTATTGGATGTGGTAGATAATATGACTCAAAAATATTTCAGCTATCAGCTTAGAAGTCAATTAAGAGAGTTGGCCAATCGTCCCGATCCACCTTTAAGATTAGTAGTAGCGGCTAATCGTTCCCTTGATGTTTTATTTCCTGATAACAAAGGAGGTGATTCACCTTTCGAGGGAATTTGTCAACAATTTCCGATTAAATTATGGGATGAAGCTAAAATTAAAGAGTTTATTAGTCATCGTCTAAGTCAAACTGGAGTGACTTTTACTGAGGAGGAAATAAGTTCTCTTGTTAGGCAAAGTCAAGGAAAGCCGCGAGAGGTGATGCAAAATTGTTTTAAACTTTATCAAACCAAAGTCAATAACTCAGCATCCCGAACTTAGGTTATAACTAAACAATAAGTTGATTTAATTTTTGGTTTGATCCTACCTTGATAAGGGGGGTTTGATCCTACCTTGATAAGGGGGGTTTGATCCTACCTTGATAAGGGGGTTTGATCCCCCCTGCCCCCCTTGATAAGGGGGGTTTGATCCTACCTTGATAAGGGGGTTTGATCCCCCCTGCCCCCCTTGATAAGGGGGGTTTGATCCTACCTTGAGTAACACCTAACTACTTAATAAACCATCACCGGGTAAATAGCTAGAGATAAAAATTATGAAGGAAAGCACCGTCCCCAGAATTAATCTCGCTCCTAAACTCAAACGCGATTTATCTTTATGGAATCCCTTTGATTATCTTTTGCTGTTGTACTGGGTGTTTTATTTTCCCCAAGCAGTGCGCTGGTATGTGGAAACGAGAGGCGGCGGCGATAAATTAACAGAACAGAAAACATGGCGCGATAGAATGCAATTTCTCCGCGACCATCCCGTACAATTGCGTCTAGGGATTCAGGGTCTTCTCTTAACTGTAATTACCCCTCTGATTATCTTTAGCATAGCGGCAAATTTAGGACTTTCTGTTAATTGGGTGTTCGTGGGGTCCGGCGTGGTGTTCGGCGTGGTGCACGGCGGGGTGTTAAGCGTGGTGTTGAGCGTGGTGTTGGGCGTGGGGTGGGGCGTGGTGTTGAGCGTGGCGTCGAGCGTGGGGTTGGGCGTGGTGTCCGGCATGGTGTCCGGCGTGGTGTCCGGCGTGGTGTCCGGCGTGGTGTCCGGCGTGGTGTTGGGCGTGGTGTTCGGCGTGGTGTCCGGCGTGGTGTCCGGCGTGGTGTCCGGCGTGGTGTTCTGCGTGGTGTTCAGCGTGTGGTTGGGCGTGCTGTACGGCGTGGTGTTCGGCGTGAGGTCCGGCGTGGTGTGGGGCGGGGTGTTCGGCGTGGGGTTTATATTCGCCTTTTTCCGTCCTGATAATTGGCTAATCGGGCTTTTGGCCGGTCCCCAAGGGCGACTTTTTCCCCGTATTACCCTTCTACCGCTGCCGGGGTTAACCTCAACTCTACAACAATGGTTACAGCAAGACTGGGAAACAGCTATTAATAACCTCAATCAATACCTTCGGTACAGCCACCAGTTTATTCCTGTCCTTGTCGCCGTTAATCGCGTTTTATCGCAATTCCCAGAGGCAGAAATTATCTATCGGGTGTCCCGTCTGGCAGAAAATACCTCCGATTGGCAATTGTTAAAATATGCGTCCGCGAAACTGTTTTCTTTTCCTCCCAGCAAAATCCGTCTAGATACCCCTGCTCGTGCCGCCGCCGCTGGTTTTTGGTATCTTCACCAACGGGACACCGAAAAAGCCGAAAAAGCCTTTGCTGTGGTACGTTCCCTCGCCTACGGGGAAGAAATGTATAGCCTCGCCCAAACTTTACACCGATTTAGTCAGGCAGCAACTCTCCATAGTATCGCTTCCCTGGAGGTTGCCCCCATTGCCGCAGAACCTTCATTACGTCCGCAAACTTGGCAAGCTATCAGCAGTTTAAATCTAGTTATCACAGAAATGGCTTTAGTCCAGAGAAGTTATTCCCAACAGACCAGATCCCTCGCTCTTAATCGGATTATCGGGGAATTAAGGGATATAAACGACCAACAGGCGGCTACTTTACCCCAAGCAGAAAAAGAATTAATCCTTTCTATCGCCGAAAAATGGGCAAAAATTAGCGCATCCATCGCGGGAACGGTGGGAACGGTAACTATTACCCAACCGATTCCTAATCCCTACATTATCGGTGATCCGGTGATCGGTAAACGCTTTGTTGGTCGTGAGGATATCCTGCGGGAACTTCAGTCAATGTGGTCGGGAGATAACCTATCCTCCGTGGTTCTCTATGGTCATCGTCGCATGGGTAAAACTTCGATTCTACGCAATCTGGAGGCATATCTTCCACCAAATGTCTCGGTTATCTACATTAATTTACAGCGCTTGGCCACAGTAACCAGCCTAGCCGAAGTTCTCCTGACTATGGCTGAGGAAATCGCCCAAACTTTGGCAATTGATGCCCCAGAAGAGGAAAAAATCTCCCAACATCCAGAAATGTATTTTAATCGTTATTTAGACCGTCTGATGCGCCAGATTCTGCCGGAAAAAGCTAAAACTGGTTTAATTATTGCCCTCGATGAGTTCGAGATAATTGAGGATTTAATCGAAGCGAATACCCTCCCCCAGAATTTCCTCGGCTATCTGCGTTCCCTTGTCCAGAGTAATCCGCGTCTAGCTTTTGTTTTTGCCGGATTACATACCCTAGAGGAGATGACTGCCGATTATTTTCATCCTTTTTTTGGCAGTGTTTACCCGATTCCAGTTAGTTTCCTCTCTCCTGAATCCACTCGCGTTATCCTCGCTAATCCCGTTGGGGAAGACGAGGATTTTCCCCTAGACTATACCCCATCCGCTTTGGACAAAATTTATCAACTTACCCACGGTCAACCCTATTTAGTACAACTGATCGGCTTTCATCTGGTACGTTTTTATAATAAACAGGTCTTTGAGTTGCAACGTCCCCAAGATATTCGTTTTCAGGTGGAAGATGTGGAAAAAGCCATCGATGCTGAGTTTTTCCAAAGGGGGAATTATTATTTTACGGGTGTCTGGAAACAGGCTAAACAAGATGCGGCCGGACAACAGGAGATTTTAATAGTTCTTTCTCCCCATCTGCAAGGATTAACCCGGGCAGATTTACTGTCCAGCACCGGACTAACTGCCACAACTCTCGACCGGGCCCTAAAAACCCTTGAAAATCATCATGTCATCGAATGCCAAGACTCCCGTTATCGGATTGCTGTGGAATTATTCCGTCGTTGGGTATCGGAAACAATGGCCTAAGGGACTTGCGCTTTAATAATGTACCTTTTGGGCGAACGCAGTTCGCCCCTACATTAATGTACCTTTTGGGCGAACGCAGTTCGCCCCTACATTGTGGACAAAATCCGTTACTGTAGGGGCGCAAAGCTTGCGCCCTCCGATCGGTTGGGATATTATTCCCACGCAGGTCCCTAAATTCTTTTGTTATATTTTTGGCTAATATTTTAGCCCCAAATAGGGGGGTTACAGGGCAGCACGGATTCCCACTATAACAAAATAATAGAACAAATCTGGGAATTTGTCAAGGCCTTGGCAATTTTCCGATTAAAATTGTTTGTTGAGATGGGGTCAGGGACAAGACCCGCCCGGCCCCGACGAAAAACTTTAGTATAATCAAGAACAGTGAGTATTTATTAGCTTTTCTGTCTAAGATTGATGTTAAAGGCTGTTCTGTTCGATTTTAATGGGGTGATCATCAATGATGAACCAATCCATCAAGAGTTAATCAATGAAATCTTGCTCGGGGAAAATTTACTGCCCCTAGGGTCGGAATTTGCGGAGTTATGTCTGGGAAGAAGCGATCGCGTCTGTTTGCGTAATGTTCTCACCCGTCGCGGTCGTCAAGTGACCGAGGAGTATCTGACTAAGTTAATTAACAAAAAAACCAGTTTATACCGAGAAAGATTAGGAAAATTAGAGAAACTTCCTATTTATGAAGAGATATACTCTTTTTTAAAACGGGTTAAGGCCAGGGATCTACAAATCGGTTTGGTGACGGGAGCAATACGCTCGGAAGTAGAATCAATCTTGCAACAGACGGGCCTTGGGGATTACTTTAGTGTCATTGTCACCGGTGATGAGATTAGCACCAGTAAACCGCAACCGGATGGTTATTTACTGGCCGTAGAAAGATTCAATCGTTGGAATTTTAATCTGCAATTGCAACCCTGGGAATGTCTGGTGATTGAAGATACTTTTGCTGGTTGCGAAGCGGCAAAAAGAGCGGGAATGCAGGTGGTGGGAATCGCTCATACCTACCCCTTCCATTTTATGCAGAGAGTGTCCAACTGGGCGATCGATAATTTCTCCCAACTAGACCTCGATCGCGTGGAAGAAACTTTTAGCCAAATCGGGGATAAAAAGGAGCGATCGGGATTTTTAGGCGATCTATGACCATCTAGAGGCGATTCACAAGCTGAAAATCCCTACTTGTAAAAATCGGCAATTCGTGTTATGCTAACGAAAGTGCTAAGAAAATGCGGGTGTAGTTTAGTGGTAAAACCCTAGCCTTCCAAGCTAATGATAGGGGTTCGATTCCCCTCACCCGCTTAAGTTGTTGTGCAGTCACACATTATCTGTCGTCTGATGGATAAGGGTTTTCGGCTATTGTAGTAGATATGTATGGGAGAAGTTCAGTGAGTAACGCACAGAAAACGGGTTTCTCGGAGAAACCCGTTTTCTACTCATGCAAAAGGCAAAACGGAGTTTGGTTCTCACAAGATATCTATAATCTTAGAGGAGTTGGAAGTATTAAAAAAAGTTTTGAGTCGGTTGAGCTAGGATAGTGAAAGAATACCGAGAGGACGTGAGCATGACACCAACAACCACGAAAACGCTCTACGATACCGATTTCGCTCTCTGGATCGACGAAACAGTAGATCGATTAAAAGCCGGAGATTTCGCTGCGATCGATCTGGACAATTTAATCGAGGAGGTGGAATCCTTGGGAATTGGTCAGCGTAAATCGGTTCATAGTTTTCTGGTTCGTTTACTGGAGCATCTCTTAAAACGGTGTTATGTCGCTCTCCCGGATTGTTATCGGGGATGGGAGGTCGAGATCCGGAATTTTCGCAACGAGTTAAAAAAAGAGTTTAAATACTCACCGAGTTTAAAAAGCTTTCTAGTCGAGATCTTTGGGGAATCCTACGGGGAAGCGTTGGAGTCGGTGCGCGAGGATTATCCTGATACAAGTTTTCCTGATGTTTGTCCTTTTGCGAAGGATGTGGATACTCTGTTAACTGAAAAGTTTTGGAGAGATGGACAGTGAGGGAGTAAAGATAAAAAGTGAGATTGCCATAAAGCTTCGGAGTAATTGAGAGCAATGCAATACTTAAAAAATATCAGTCTAGCCAAAGACTGGAAATTAGATAAATGGGGCGAATGTTATCAAAAAATATCGACAAACTATCAGCCTTTTGAAAAGGGAAATACGCCTTATACCTGGACTTCCCCGTTGACAAAAGGCCATAACCTGTGCTGTAGAAGGGATTAAGAGAATTTACAGCGCCCCGTTACTGGGTACAAATCAGGGAAACTCCCAATAAATCTAACGCTTTTTGTTGCAGTT
>Ga0315907_10000294_pt1 | contig 73416 bp, 66 predicted proteins | sample LakEriMetagenome_3_FD_203525 | JGI IMG/M metagenome (GOLD analysis project Ga0315907, IMG submission 203525) | Freshwater fungal communities from buoy surface, Lake Erie, Ohio, United States - Buoy 12 MA123 | ecosystem: Environmental > Aquatic > Freshwater > Lake > Lake biofilm | place: USA...
GGATCTTGTTCTCCACGCCGTCCAGGCCCGCCATCAACATGGCCGAGAAGCCCAGGTACGGGTTGCACAAGGGGTCCGGGAACCGCGCCTCGATACGCCGGCCCTTGGGATTGGCCACGAACGGGATCCGGATGGACGCCGAGCGGTTGCGCGCGGAGTACGCCAGCTTCACCGGCGCCTCGAAGCCAGGAACCAGGCGCTTGTAGCTGTTGGTGCCGGGGTTGGTGATGGCGTTCAGTGCGCGGGCGTGCTTGATGATGCCGCCGATGTAGTACAGCGCGAACTCGCTCAGACCCGCGTAGCCGTCACCGGCGAACAGGTTCTTGCCGTCCTTCCACACCGACTGGTGCACGTGCATGCCGCTGCCGTTGTCACCCACGACAGGCTTGGGCATGAAGGTGGCCGTCTTGCCGTAGGCGTGCGCCACGTTGTGGATGATGTACTTCTGCAGTTGCAGCCAGTCGGCACGCTGCACCAGGGTGCTGAACTTGGTACCGATCTCGTTCTGGCCCTGGCCCGCCACCTCGTGGTGGTGCACTTCCACCGGAATACCGACCTGCTCCAGCAGCAGACACATTTCAGAGCGCATGTCCTGGAAGCTGTCGACCGGGGGCACCGGGAAATAGCCACCCTTGACACCGGGGCGGTGCCCCATGTTGCCGCCTTCGAAGTCCTTGCCGGAGCTCCAGGGAGCCTCTTCCGAGCCGACCTTGACGAAGCAGCCGGACATGTCGACGTTCCACTGCACCTGGTCGAAGATGAAGAACTCGGGTTCCGGGCCGAAGAAGGCCGTGTCACCCAGACCGCTGGCCTTCAGGTAGGCCTCGGCGCGCTTGGCCAGGGAGCGCGGATCGCGCTCGTAGGGCTTGCCATCGCCTGGCTCGAGCACGTCGCAGGTCATGATCAGCGTCGGCTCTTCGAAGAACGGGTCGACGTTGGCGGTGTTCGGATCCGGCATCAGCAGCATGTCGGAGGCTTCGATGCCCTTCCAGCCTGCGATCGACGAGCCGTCGAAAGCATGGCCGGCAGTGAACTTTTCCTCGTCGAACGCGGACACGGGCACGGACACGTGCTGCTCCTTGCCTCGGGTGTCGGTGAAGCGGAAGTCGACGAATTTCACTTCGTTGTCCTTCACCATCTTCATCACGTCGGCAACCGTCTTTGCCATCTCTATCTCCTGTTGAGCGCTGGGGGTGGGGAAAATTGGATGGGGATTGTGTAGCAGAAAGCGTGCCTGAAGCCCGGTGCCTGCCCCAAATTGGCGCAAGCACTGCTCCTTCTGACGGATCTTCGGGAAGTCACGAAGCGCACCGTATGCATCAGGCGCGGCACAAGCCCTGACTGGGACACCTCACAACCCACGTCAACTCACAACTTGGTGCATTCAAGGTCTCAATGCACCACTTATGTGCGTTTACGTGTCATCGCACCAATTCGGGGCCAAGTTCAGCCGAGAGGGCCGCAAGTCCTGCCTTCAACGCAGCGAAGGCTTCATCCAGGCCTGAAGCCGCCTTGACGCCGAGCTCGATGTGGCGGCCGTAGGTCGGGTGGTCCACACTCGGCAGGCTGAACACCTTGACGCCGGCAAAGCGCTGTTCCAGCTCCTCCATCAGCGGCGTCAGCGCGGCCTCCATGGCGCCAAAGACGATGACCGAGCGCTCGTGCTGCACCTGCCCGCCGTGCAGGTGGGCATAGCGCTGGTCCAGCACCCACTCGATCATCGGCCAGGCCATCACCGGGAAGCCCGGCACGAAATGCACATGGCCCACGCAGAAGCCGGGAATCTTGTTGTAGGGGTTGGGAATGATGGTGGCGCCTTCAGGAAACACCCCCATGTTGAGCCGGTGCACGTTGTCGGCCCGCTCAGGCTCGAAGGGCACCCCTTGTTCGGCTGCCACATCGCGCATGCGCTCGATGATGAGCTCCCGCGCCTGCGGATGCAGCGCCAGCGGCACGCCCAGCGCAGCCGCCGCGCTCTGGCGGGTGTGGTCGTCCGGCGTGGCACCGATGCCGCCGCAGGAGAACACCAGATCGCCGCTGGCCAAGGCGTGCTGCAGCGCCTGGGTGATGAGTGCGCGGTCATCCCCCGCGTAGCGCGCCCACTTCAGGGCCAGACCGCGCGCCGCCAGCAGTTCGATGACCTTGGGCAGGTGCTTGTCCTGCCGCTTGCCCGAGAGGATCTCGTCGCCAATGATGATGAGGCCGATGTTCATGGGGTGGCGTCCTGGTGAGGCAGCAAGGCAACGCCCGGGGCGGCGTCGGTCGTGGGGTCGGCCGTAGGGTCAGCCGTGGGGGCGGCAGGGGTGGCCGCGGGCGGCGGGCGCAGACGCGCGAGTTGCGCCAGCGTGAAGTGTGCGAACCACAACGAGGCGAAGGCGAACACCAGCGTGTAGAGCCACACCGAAGCCAGCACCAGCAGGGGCGCGAACACCAGGGTGAGCGCACCCAGCGCCCAGATGAGGGAGGGCAGTGAGCCCATGAGGCCGCAGACGATGCCCATGGCCAGCAGCGTCCAGCGGTGGTCGTGCATGATCAGCCGGCGCTCCTGCGGCGTGGCATGCAAGGCCAGCGTGTCGAAAGAGAAGACGCGCGCGGCCAGCCAGCCCCACACCAGGGGCGGAATCACCACGGCCAGCGGCGGTATGAACCACAGCGGCAGGCTCACGAGCAGCGCGCCCAGGGCCAGCAGCGTGCAACCCAGTGACCACAGGGCGCTGGCCCACCAGCCCGAGGCGCCGCTGCGCCTTTGCAGCCCGGCAAAGCGGCGCTGCGCCACCCAGTTCACCAGGGCCGGGGTCACCGTCCACGCCACCAGCAGCAAGGCCAGCACCACGATCAGCGGCACCGACAGCGCCACCACGATCAAGGGTGCCAGCACCGCCCGGAACGCCCCGCCCCCCAGGGCCTCAAGCCACGTCAGCAGCGAGGCCACCAGCGCCCACTCTTCCAGGAAGCTGCGCACCGCAGCCACCGCAGCTTCCCAGTACAGCCAGCCCAGGGTGAGGGCCGCCCCCGCCGACAGCAGCAGGGGGATCAGCGACCACAGGATCACCCGCGGGTGCAGGCAGCCCAGCGCGGCGCGCCAGAAGGCATCGAGCAGGGTGTTCATGGGCGGCGCATCATACGCAGGCGCAACGACACGGCACGGCACCGCACGGGGCGACAGCGGGATCAAGCCCGCCCCGCCAGCCGTTTCAGGCCCAGCCACTGCTGGGCCCAGAAGCCGCGGCCATAGTTGCGGCCTGGAGCCCCTGGAGGACCGAGCCCTTCGGTTCCGGGCAACTGGTCCCGGATGCCGGTGGGCTCGTAGCGGCCGTCATGCCGGGCGGTGCCGAACAGGTGATCCCACAGCGGAAACAGCACGGCGAAGTTGTGACCGCCGAGCGACCCCGGCCCCGCCGATTCGTGCCCCAGGCCGATGCGGTGGTGCAGGCGGTGGAAGGCCGGGCTCACCAGCACACGGCCCAGTACCGGGCCGAAGGACATGCGTACATTGGCGTGCGACAGGCTCTCCACCAGCTGCGTGAAGGCGACGACGGCCACGAACTGGCCCGGACCGACGCCCAGTGCAATTGCCACGGCCACGAAGATCAGGTCGCGCAGCAAGTCGTCCAGCAGGTGGTTGCGGTTGTCCGTCCACATCGTCATCTGCCGCTGGCTGTGGTGCAGCGCGTGCAGCTGCCACCACCATGAAAACCGGTGCTGTCCGCGGTGGATCAGGTAGTCCACGAAATCGAACAGCAGCAGGTAGAGCACAAAGCTCACCCACGCCATGTCCGTCACCCCAGGCCACAGGGCGTCCAGTTGCCAGGGGCGCACGCCCCACATCCGCAGTTCGCCCAGCAGCTCCCACACCAGCGGCTCCAGCGCGAAGAACATCAGCAGGCGGAACAACCCCAGACGGTGCAACAGCGTGTAGACCACATCCACGCGCACCGCGCGACGGTCGGTCATCGGCTCCACGGGGCGCCAGCGCTGCAGCCCCCCCACGACGGTGACCAGCAGCGCGATCTGCAGCAGCCCCACCAGCAACCAGCCTGTACCGCGGTAGCCGTCTTCCAGCAGGTTGCCCAGGCCGAGCGCGAACATCAGCGGCTGCACCCCGTGCTCGAACAGCGCCTGCTGCACCTGTCCGAACAGATCCATTGCATCGTTCAGCATGGTCGTCCTGGGTGCTGGTTCATGTGGGCCTGGCGGGGAATGGGTGCCGGGTGTCGTGCCGGGTGTCGTGCCGGGTGTCGTGCCGGGTGTCGTGACGGGTCTCGTGACGGGTCTCGTGACGGGTGTCGTGACGCGTCACGGAGCGCTGCGCGATGCCGCCTTCCCCAGCACCGGGTGCTCGCGCAGCGTGGCAAAGCACAAACCGCGGGCCTTCAGCCCGGTGATCAGCGGCTCCAGCACCGCCGGCGCCCACGGGTCCTGGCGTGACCAGATGCCCAGGTGCGCCAGCAGGATGTCGCCCGCCTTCACGTCCCGCAAGGCCTGCTGCAACAGGCGCTCGTTGGGGTAACGGTCGCTGGGCAACTCATCCCCCAGAAAACCCGCGGCCGTCCAGCCCACGCGGGTAAAGCCGCAGTCTGCCGCCGCTTTCAGCAGCGCGGGCGAAGTCTTGCCTCCCGGGGCGCGGAAGATGGCGCCCATGGGCTGGCCGGTCATGGCCTGCAGGCGGCGCGCCGGGCGCTTGAGCACTTCGCAGTAGGCCTGCGCCGTGAGCGTGCGCTCACGTCCAGCCTGCGCGCCCATGGTGGGCCTGACGCGCAACGACCCCGCCGTGCCGCCGGCCGAGGCCGTCGCATCACCGCCCGAACGCCTGGCGGCATCCACGTCGGCACGCAAGACATCGTGGTCCCAGGTGTGCGAACCGAAGGCGTGGCCCTCGGCGGCACGGGCCTTCCACCAGGGGGCCCACTCATCGTCCAGGCTGGCGCCGCCGCTGCGCGTGCGCTCGTTGGCCAGGAAGAAGGTGACCTTCACCTCATGCCGGGCCAGCACCTCGGCCACCAGCGGGGCCTGGCAGTTGAGCCGCCACCTCGAAGGTCTGCAGGTCGATCATGCTGATCGTGTTGGCCACGCGGTTGCTCACGAACACATGCCGGCCATCCCCGCGGGCGCGGAAGGCATGGGTCCCATCGCCCGTGGCCAGCCGCTTGACCTGACGCGGGGTGGCGCCCGACACGTCATACACCTCGACGAAACGGTCACCCGTCAGGCCCACCAGCAGATGCTTGTCGTCCTTGGTCAGGAACACATCGGCGGGCATCTTGCCCGTCTTGATCTTCCATCGAACGGCCTGTGTCGCCAGGTCGATGGCAATCAACTCGTCACTGTCCTGCAGCGAGGCATACACCACCGTGGAGCGGCTGTCGATGAGCAGGTGGCTGGGCGTCTTGGGCGCCTCGATGCGCTTGAGCAGCTTGAAGGGCTGCGCGCCGGCCGGCTGCCAGCGGTACAGGTCCACGTGGTTCAGTCGGTTGGCGGCGGTCACGAACCACTTCATGTCCGGCGAGAAGCGCAGGTGGTAGGGGTCCACGATGTCGCGCACCGTGCGCTGCACCGCGCCCGTGGCCGGGTCGATGAAGGTGAGCGAGTTGCCCGTCGCGTTCGCGACGATCAGGCTCTTCTCGTCGGGCGTGAGGTACAGGTGGTGAGGCTCCTTGCCCACCTCGATGCGCCGCTGCTCGGCCCAGGTTACGGGGTCGATCACGCTGACGGTGGCGTCCTGGGAATTCAGGACGAAGATGGGGCGCGGCACACGCATGGCGCCGGTCGGCGCCGGCACGGCCGCCGCCTGCGCCTGCGCGGCGCGGGCCAGGCCGGGCACGCCCGGCAGGGCCAGCCCCGCGCACCACCCCAGCGCATGACGCCGCGGCGCGTGCAGCCCGAGCTTGTCCATAGCCCCTAGCGAGCGCTGCACGGCTGACTCCCGTTGGTCCACGGTCATCAGTCGTCGTCTCCACTCAGGATGCCGCCCAGCACCCCGCCACCCGCCAGCCCCGCGAGCATCGACCCCTCCTCGCGCGAGCCGCCGCGCTGCGGTGCGGCCGCGAAAACCCGAGAGGCCAGGCGTGAGAACGGCAGGCTCTGAAGCCACACCGTGCCCGGCCCCGTCACCTTGGCGAAGAAAAGACCCTCACCGCCGAAGAGCGCGGTCTTGATCTTGCCCACGTACTGGACTTCGAAGTTGACATTCGGCGTCATGGCCACCAGGCAGCCCGTGTCCACCAGCAGGGTCTGGCCGGGCTGCAGGTCGCGCCGCAAGACCGTGCCGCCCGCATGCACGAAGGCCAGGCCGTCGCCCTCCAGCTTTTGCATGATGAAGCCCTCGCCACCGAAGAAGCCCACCGACAGCTTCTGCTGGAAGTAGATGCCCAGCGAAACCCCGCGCGCCGCGCACAGGAAGGCATCCTTCTGGCAGATGAGCATGCCGCCCAGCTGCTTCAGGTTCATCGGCAGGATCTTGCCCGGGTAGGGCGCCGCAAACCCCACGCGCTGCTTCGACGTGCTCTGGTTGGTGTAGACCGTGGTGAAGAGCGACTCACCGGTCACCAAGCGCTTGCCCGCCCCCAGCAACTTGCCAAAGAAGCCACCTTGCTGGGCGCTGCCGTCGCCAAACACGCTGTCCATGCCAATGCCGGCATCCATGAACATCATGCTGCCGGCCTCGCCAATGGCCGCCTCGCCGGGGTCGAGCTCGACCTCGACGAACTGCATCTCCGAACCCTTGATCTCGAAATCGACGACGTCCATGGACATGGGGAAAAAGCTCCTGCGTTCTGAACTGCAGACATGGTACCGAATGGGAGCTGGCCGCCAGCTATCATGAGCTTCGCCATGACGATGTCGCTGCAACCGCCAAGTCTGTTGATGGGGGCTGCGGCCGTTGGCACAGGCGCAGCACTCGGTGCCTTGTTGCGATGGCAACTTTCGGCCTGGCTCAACCCGCTGCACGACGGCGTGCCCCCAGGCACCCTGGCCGCCAACCTGATCGGAGGCTACCTTGTGGGCGTGGCGATGGCCTGGTTCGCCCAGCACCCCGAGCTCTCGCCTGCCTGGCGACTGTTCGCCATCACGGGGTTCCTGGGCGGCCTCACCACGTTCTCCACGTTCTCTGCGGAGGTGGTGGCCTTGTTGCAGCAGGGTCGCCTGGGCATGGCGCTCGCCACTTCGGGCTTGCACCTGGCGGGCTCGCTGCTGGCGACCTGGGCAGGGTGGGCTACGGTGGGGGCCTTGGTGCGGCCGCCGTCGGCGTGACAGCGAAATCCAGCAAGTCGCAGCCTCGCCTCGCGCGTGACCGCATGACCATTGGCGCATCAAGACCGCGCCTGGCCGGCACGGCCCGCCTCAGTTCCCGGCCATCACCGGGTCAGACCGCCCCGGTGACCACCATTTCCACGCGCCACTGAGGCTGGGCCAGCGGGGCCTGCACCGTGGCGCGCGGGGGGGCGTTGCCGGCACTCACCCACTTCTCCCACACCGCGTTCATGGCGGGGAAATCGGCCAGGTCAGCGATGAAGATCTGGCACATCAGGATCTTGGACTTGTCGGTGCCGGCGCGGGCCAGCAGGGCGTCGATCTGGGTCAGGACCTGCGTGGTCTGACCCGTGATGTCCAGGGTGCCGTCAGCCGCCACCTGGCCGGCCAGGTAAGCCACGCCGTTGTGCACGGCCATCTCGGACAAGCGAGCGCCGACATCAAATCTTTGAACCATCTGAGTTACTCCGGGGTAGAGGGATTGTTGACAAGCACTGGGACCTGCGGCAGCGTGAGATCTCGGGCTTGGCGAGCCGCATCGGTGGAGCCGACTCAAGCCTTCCGGCCGGCCTTCTGCCCGATCTTGCTTTCAGTGCCAGCCAGCAGCTTGCGGATGTTGGGGCCATGGCGCCAGACCAGCAGCAGGCTCATGGGCACGATGCACAGCATGGCCGGCTTCACGCCCCAGATCAGCAACTGGAAAAAGGGTGCGAAGGCGGCGGCCACCAGCGAGGCCAGCGAGGAATAGCGAAAGAACACGGCGATCAGCAGCCAGCTGGCGAGAGTGGCCGCACCCAGGACGGGATTGAGCGCCAGCAGCACCCCGGCCGCGGTGGCCACACCCTTGCCACCCTGGAAGCGGAAGTACACCGGCCACAGGTGGCCCAGGAAGGCGGACAGGCCCACGAGCGCGATGGCGAAGGGCCCCAGGCCCAGGCGCTCCTGCCACAGCAGCGCAGCCATCACCGGCAGGTAGCCCTTGAGGACGTCAAACGCCAGGGTGAGCAGGGCCGCAGCCTTGTTGCCCGAGCGCAGCACGTTGGTGGCACCCGGGTTGCCCGAGCCATAGCTGCGCGGATCCGCCAGGCCCATCAGGCGGCTGATGATGACGGCAAAGCTGAGCGAGCCGACCAGATAGGACAGCGCTATGGCCAACGGGCCAGCCCAGGGCGCCAGTGCGGAAGCTTGTGAGGCAGCAGACATGAAGCCTCGGATTCTAGTGAGGACGACCAGGGCTGGCGGGTGCGCAGGGCAGTCGCCGCCGAGCCCCGACGACGCCTACAGCGCGCAGCTCACCAGCCGCGCGCCCAGGCGCTCGGTCAAGACCGAAGGCGCGACCCCCACCAGAAAACCGCGCCGGCCTCCGTTGATGTGAATCTTGGGCAGCGCCAGCACGCTGGCTTCCACGAACACTGGCAGTGCCTTGCGCAGACCGAAGGGCGAGGTGCCACCCACCAGGTAGCCGCTGTGGCGCTGAGCGACTTCGGGCTTGCAGGGCTCCACCGACTTCACGCCAGTGGCGCGCGCCAGGTTCTTGGTGCTGACCTGCCGATCGCCGTGCATCAGCACCACCAGGGGCTGCGCCTTGTCGTCCTGCATGACCAGGGTCTTGACCACGCTGTGCTCGTCCACGCCAAGTTGGCGCGCGGACTCGGCCGTGCCGCCGTGCTCCACGTAGTCGTAGGGGTGCTCGGTGAACGCAATGTCCTGGGCGCGCAGCCACTGGGTGGCCGGCGTTTCGCTGACGTGCTTGTCTTTCTTCGCCATGCGCAAATGGTGCCATGGCCGGGGATAGGGGAAGGAGAATCGCCCTGTCATGTCGCCCAGACCCAGCCCCAGCCCCAACCGGAACCCCTTCCTCGCCGCCGGGCTCGACCCGAGCACCATCACGGCAACGGACACGGCTCTGGTCTGGCTCAAGCGCGATCTGCGTCTGGCCGATCACGCGCCCTTGAGCGCCGCCCAGGGCTTCAGCCGGGCGCTGGCGGTGTTCATCATCGAGCCTGCGTGGCTGGCCAGCCCGGAGTGCGATGCCAGCCACGTGGCCTTCGCGCTGGACTGTGTGGAAGACCTGCGCCAACAAGGCCTGCCGGTGCTGGTGCGCTTCGGCGAGGCGGTGGCGGTGCTGCAGGCGCTGCGCACCGAACACGGCGTGACCCACCTGCTCAGCCACGAAGAGACCGGCCCGTGCTGGACCTGGGAGCGCGACAAGGCCGTGGCGGCCTGGTGCCGCGCGCAGGGGGTGCCCTGGGCCGAGTTCGCGCAGACCGGCGTGGTGCGGCGCCTGCGCAGCCGCAACGGCTGGGCCGGGCGGTGGCAGGCGCGGATGGACGCGCCGCAGCACGGCGCCGTCACCGGCCTGCCATGCCCTGCCGACTTGGCGGTGCATGCCTTGCCGCGCCTGGGCGAGCTGGGTCTCCCGCCCCATGGCAAGCCCTTGCAGGCCGCTGGCGAGCGGGCCGGCCGCCAGACGCTGGACAGCTTCCTGCGGCACCGGGGGAGCGACTACCGAAGGTCACTGTCAAGCCCGCTCACGGCCGAGAACGGCTGCAGCCGCCTCAGCCCGCACCTGGCCTTCGGCACGCTGTCCATGCGCACCGTGCACCAGGCCACCGAGGCCCGCATCGCCGCCTTGAGCGCGAGCCCTCAAGCCTCAGACCGCGCCTTCGCCCACGCACTGCGCGGCTTTGCCGGGCGGCTGCGCTGGCACTGCCATTTCATGCAGAAGCTGGAGGACGAGCCGGCCATCGAATGGCGCAACTTCGCACGCTCGGCCGATGGACTGCGGCCTGGCGACGAGGGGGTGCCGATGGTGGCGGCCGACGAGGAGCGCCTCGCAGCCTGGCGCGAGGGCCGCACCGGCTTTCCCATGGTGGACGCCTGCATGCGCAGCCTGCGCGCCACGGGCTGGCTGAACTTCCGCATGCGGGCGTTGCTGGTGAGCTTTGCGGCTTACCACCTGTGGCTGCACTGGCGCGCACCCGGGCTGTTCCTGGCCCGGCAGTTCCTGGATTTCGAGGCCGGCATCCACTGGAGCCAGATGCAGATGCAAAGCGGCACCACGGGCATCAACACGCTGCGCATCTATTCACCCACCAAGCAGTTGCAGGACCACGATCCGCAGCGCGTGTTCGTGCGGCGCTGGGTGCCGGAGTGGGGCACCGACGCCTACCCGGCCCCCGTTGTGGACGAGCGCGTGGCCGCCCAGGCCGCAAAGGAGAGGATGTACGGCCTGCGCAAGACCCAGGACGCCCGCGCCGAGGCTGACCACATCCAAGAACGCCACGGTTCGCGCCTGAGCGGCCTGCCGCCATCGGGCCGGCGCGCATCCGCGCCCTCGGCACCCGCCCACAGCCTGCAGCGAGACCTGTTCGAATGAACCAGCGGACCCGTGACTTCAAAGGGAACAAGTCCCACCTGCCCAGCAAGCCCTGCATGGCCTGCGGTCGGCCCATGAGCTGGCGCAAGGCCTGGGCGAAGAATTGGGACGAGGTGCGCTACTGCTCGGACGCCTGCCGCAAGCAGCGCGGCAACGCGACATCAAAGGCTGCCGCATGACGCGCATCCGCCACCTGGTGATCGTCCTGGGCGACCAGCTCAACCGCGACGCCAGCGCGTGGGACGGCTTCGACCCCACGCAAGACCTGGTCTGGATGTGCGAGGCGCGCGCGGAGGCCACGCACGTGCCCTCCAGCCGGCAGCGCACGGCGCTGTTCCTGTCGGCCATGCGGCACTTCGCCCAACAACTGCGCGCCGAGGGCGTGCCGTTGCGCTATGTCGAGCAGCATCCCGGTGGTCTGGACGACGCGCTGGCGGCCACCTTGCGGGAACACGCCGCCCGGCGCATCGTGCTCACCGAGCCGGGTGAGTGGCGGGTGCGCGAACTGCTGGAGCGCACGGCCCGCGACGCCGGGGTAAACATCGACTTCCGCGAGGACCGGCACTTCCTGTGCACGCGCGGCGAGTTCCAGGCCCATGCCAAAGGCCGCAAGCAGCTGCGCATGGAGTACTTCTACCGCGAGATGCGGCAGCGCCACGGCGTCTTGATGGACGGCGACGGCAAGGATCAGCCCGCCGGCGGGCAATGGAATTTCGATGCCGACAACCGCGAGAGCTTCGGCCGCGAAGGCCCCGGGCTCGTGCCGCCACCCTTGCGCTTCGAGCCAGACGCCCTCACCACCGAGGTGATGGCGCTGGTGAACGCTCAGCAGCCCCCCGCGCCGGGCCGGCTGGCGCGATTCGGCTGGCCGGTGACGCGCGAACAGGCGCTGGCCGCGCTGGAGGACTTCATCGCGCACCGCCTGGCCGACTTCGGCCGCTGGCAGGACGCCATGTGGGGCGGCCAGCCCTGGCTGTACCACGCCATGATCTCGTCCTCGCTGAACCTGAAGCTGCTGGACCCGCGCGAAGTGATCGCCGCGGCCGAAGCCGCCTGGCGCGCCGGGCAGGTGCCACTGGCCTCGGCCGAGGGCTTCATCCGCCAGATCCTCGGCTGGCGCGAGTACGTACGTGGCGTGTACTGGCTGCGCATGCCCGACTACCTGGAACTGAATGCGCTGGAAGCCCACGAGCACCTGCCTGCCTTCTACTGGACCGGCCAGACCGACATGCGCTGCCTGGCGGACGCCATCGGGCAGACGCTGGAGCACGGCTACGCGCACCACATCCAGCGCCTGATGGTGACCGGCCTGTATGCGCTGCTGCTGGGCGTGGCGCCGCGCGAGGTGCACGCGTGGTACCTGAGCGTCTACGTGGACGCGGTGGAATGGGTGGAACTGCCCAACACGCTGGGCATGAGCCAGCACGCCGACGCCGGCCCGCCGCAAGGCCCCACGCCGCCGCCCGGCCCCATGGCCAGCAAGCCCTACATCGCCACCGGCCAGTACATCGCCCGCATGAGCGACCACTGCCGGGGCTGCCGCTTCGACCCCACGCAACGCACTGGTGACAAGGCCTGCCCCTTCACCACCCTGTACTGGGACTTCCTGGCCCGCCACCAGGCGCGCCTGGCGCGCAATCCGCGCATGGCGCTGCAGGTGAAGAACCTGGCGCGGATATCGCCCGAGGAACGGGCGGCAGTGCAACAGCGGGCCCAAGCCCTGCGCACGGGCGAAGTCAGCGGCTGCTGAAGAGAAGTCCGGGGCGGACAGGCCCGGCGGTGGGCACACCGCACCTTCGCGCACCGGGTTGGTGCAAACGACCACCCACGCATCCCGCACAGGCAAAACGGCGGCCAAAAGCGCACCGCATTGGTTCCCTGCGCCCATCGGTCACGGGCGCAGAAAGCTGGCACGCTTACTGCTGTACTTTCTTGTATACCAGTCAGCGCACCCATGCATCGTGACCTGCCCGCCACCTCCTCCGCCGTGCCCTTTCACGTGGGCGGCCCCGTGATGTCGCTGTCCGCCCTGCCAGAGCGGCCCGGCGTGAGCGCATGGCGGGCCCAGGTCGCGGCGGGCGCAGACCCGGTGGCCATGGCCGACGCGGCGCGCGTGCGCGCCTGGGCCGCGGCGCAGACCGATCTCGGACGGCCGGTATGGATTCACCTGTGCGATGACGCCGCCTGGCAGCGCCAGATCGACCGCCTGGGCGAGCGCCTGCAGTCCTGCCCCACCAGGGCCGAAGCCTTGCAGCGGTTTCCGCTGCTGGGAGTGCCGTTTGCCGTCAAGGACAACATGGACATCGCGGGTGCGCCCACCACGGCCGCCTGCCCGGCCTTCGAGCGGTTGGCGCCGGAGCACGCCACGGTGGTGCAGCGGTTGCTGGACGCCGGCGCGCTGTGGGTGGGCAAGACCAACCTGGACCAGTTCGCCACCGGCCTGGTGGGCACCCGCTCGCCCTATGGCCGGCCGGCCAGCGTGTTCGACACCACGCGGATCAGCGGCGGCTCCAGCTCGGGGTCGGCCGTGGCGGTGGCCAGCGGTCTGGTGGCGTTCGCGCTCGGCACGGACACAGCTGGTTCGGGCCGGGTGCCTGCGGGGCTGAACGGCCTGGTCGGGCTGAAACCCACCCCGGGCCGCGTCTCCACGGCGGGCGTGCTGCCCGCCTGCCGCTCGGTGGACTGCGTGTCGATCTTTGCCCACTCGGTGGACGACGCCGCACACGTGTTGTCCGTGCTCGAAGGTCCGGACGCGCGTGACGCCTACAGCCTGTTCTCACCCGGCCGGGCGGCCCTGCCCGCCCGGCCCCGGCTGGGCGTGCCGCGGCAGGCGGTGTTCCACGGTGATGCGGGTTACGCCAGCGCCTGGCCCGACGCTCTGGCGCGTGCCGAGACCCTGGGCGCCGAACTGGTGGAATTGGACTTCACGCCCTTGTTCGACGTGGCCGCGCTTTTGTACGACGGGCCCTGGGTGGCCGAGCGACACGCCGTGCTCCAGGCCCTGATGGAGCGCAACCCGCAGGCACTGGACGCCACGGTGCTCAAGGTGGTGTCCAAGGCCGTGGGCATGACCGCGACCGACGCCTTCCGGGCGCAGTACCGGCTGCGCGAACTGCAGGCCACGCTGGCCGGCCAGTGGCAGCAGGTGGACGCCTTGCTGGTGCCCACCACCACAGGCCACCCGACCTTTGACGAGATCGATGCCGACCCCGTGGGCGTCAACGCCCGCATGGGCACCTACACCAACTTCGTCAACCTGCTGGGCTGGTGCGCCCTGGCCCTGCCCTCAGGCTTCACCGACCGTGGCCTGCCCTTTGGGGTGACGCTCATCGGCCCGGGCGGCGCTGACGCCGCGCTGGCCCGCTGGGGCCAGCGGTGGACGCAGACCGGGTCTGCGGGGCCAGGCCCGGCTGAGGTGAGGCCCACCCCGCTGATGAGCTGGCCCGCCACAGAGCCCACGATCCCCATCGCGGTGGTGGGGGCGCACCTGAGCGGCCTGCCCCTGAACGGCCAGCTCGTCGAGCGTGGCGCTCACCTCGTGCAAGCCACCCGCACGGCGCCGCTGTACCGCCTGTACGCCTTGCCCGGCACCACGCCGCCAAAGCCCGGCCTGCAGCGGGTGGCCGAAGGTGGAGCTGCCATCGAAGTGGAGGTCTGGGCCATGCCGCAGGCTGCGGTGGGCTCGTTCCTCGCCCTGATTCCCGCGCCGCTGGGCCTGGGCAGCCTGCAGCTGGCGGACGGAACCCCGGTGCACGGCTTCCTGTGCGAGGCGCACGCGCTGGCACAAGCCGACGACATCACGGCACACGGCGGATGGCGTGCTTACCTGGCCAGCCTTGGCAGCGCGTCGGCCGGCTCCACAAGTCCTGCCACCTGACAACGAAGTCTCCGCCCCCTTCAACCTCACATGGGAGTTCATCATGGACCGTCGCCACTTCCTCACTTCGTCGGCCGCCTCTGCGGCCGCCTCGACCACCCTGGCCGGCCTGTCCACGGGCGCTGCGGCACAGGCGCGCCCGGCCGACGTGCTGGTGGTGGCCAATGAGTTTGGGCCGAATTCGCTGGACATCCACACCGTGGGCGCCAACCGCCCGGCCTACGGCGTCTCATGGCTGTGCTACGACCGCCTGATGAGCTATGCCAAGAAGAAGCTGCCCGACGGGCGCCTGATGTATGACATGGACAAGCTCGTACCCGAGCTGGCCGAGAGCTGGCGCATCGCCCCCGACGGCAACTCCGTGACCTTCAAGCTGCGCAAGAACGCCAAGTTCCACGACGGCACGCCGGTCACCGCCAAGGACGTGAAATGGAGCTTTGAGCGCGCGGTGGCCGTGGGCGGTTTCCCCACCTTCCAGATGGCCGCCGGCTCACTGGAGAAGCCCGAGCAGTTCGTGGTGGAGGACGAACACACCTTCACGGTGAAGTTCATCCGCCGCGACAAGATGACCATGAACAACCTGGCGGTTGTCGTGCCCTGCGTCTTCAATTCCGAGCTGGTGAAGAAGAACGTCACGGCGCAGGACCCGTGGGGCCTGGCCTGGACGCGCAACAACACCGCCGGAGGCGGTGCCTACAAGGTGGAAGCTTTCCGGCCAGGGCAGGAAATCATCTACGTGCGCAACGAAGACTGGAAGAGCGGTCCGCTCCCCAAGCTGCGCCGCATCATCCAGCGCGAAGTGCCCAGCGCAGGCAACCGTCGCGCGCTGCTGCTCAAGGGCGACATCGACATGACCTACGACATGCCGCCCAAGGACTTCTCCGAGCTGGCCAAGGACGGCGGCTCCGTCAAGGTGGCCAGCATGCCCATCGAGAACTCGATGTTCTACCTGGGCATGAACACCACCAAGCCGCCGTTCAACAACCCCAAGATCCGCCAGGCGGTGGCCTACGCCCTGCCCTACGACAAGATGTATGACACGGCGCTGTACGGGCGCGGTGCCAAGCTGTACGGGGCGGCCTCCACTCAGGTGAAGACGGGGGCCTGGCCGCAACCCACGGGCTACAAGACCGATCTGGCCAAGGCCAAGGCGCTGATGGCCGAAGCCGGGGCAGGCGCTGGCCTGGACACGACGCTGTCCTTCGATCTGGGCGGTGCCACGGTAGGCGAGCCCATGGCCGTGCTGGTGCAGGAAGCGCTGGCGCAAATCGGCATCAAGACCACGATCAACAAGATTCCCGGCGCCACCTGGCGCTCTGCCCTGCTGAAGAAGGACATGCCGCTCATCATCAACCGCTTCGGTGGCTGGCTGAACTGGCCGGAGTACTTCTTCTTCTGGTGCTACCACGGTCAGAACGCCGTGTTCAACACCATGAGCTACCAGAACCGCAAGCTCGACCGCATCATCGACAACGCGCGCTTTGCCGAGAGCAAGACGCTGTACGACTCCTTCGTCAAGGACATGATCCAGCTCGGCTATGACGAGGTGCCGCGCGTGCCCCTGTTCCAGCCCACGCAGGACGTGGCGATGCAGAAGAACGTCCAGGGCTACACCTACTGGTTCCACCTGCAGCCCGACTACCGGGACCTGTCCAAGACCTGAACGCCACAGCACTGACAGTTGTCGAGCCAGGACCGGAATCTCAAGATGGACGTGGAACGCTACGCCGAGGCCGCCGCGCAGGCGCTGAACCTGCCGCTGGCCCCGGAGCACCGCGCGGGCGTCCTGCGCTACCTGCAGATGGTGGCGCAGATGGCGCCGAGAGTGATGGATTTCCCCTTGCAGCCGGCAGTGGAAAGCGGCAACGCGTTCCGGCCGGTGGGTCCTGAAGATCTGCCGGCCACCAGTGCAGGTGTCAATGCGGCGACGAAGGCCCGTCCATGACCGCGCTGGAGCAGGTGAAGCAAAGCCTGGCGCGCATTGCCGCCACCGACCCGCAGGTGAACGCCTTCACCACGGTGCTGGCCGAGCGTGCGCTGGCACGCGCCGAGAAGCTCGACCGCGAAGGCCACGGCCTGCCCCTGGCCGGCATGCCCTTTGCCGTGAAGAACCTGTTCGACATCCAGGGCCTGGCCACGCTGGCGGGCTCGAAGATCGAGCGCGGCGCCGCGCCGGCGGTCAGCGACGCACCGCTGGTTCAACGACTCGAAGCTGCCGGCGGCGTGCTGGTGGGCGCGCTCAACATGGACGAGTACGCCTACGGCTTCACCACCGAGAACACGCACTACGGCCCCACGCGTAACCCGCATGACCTCACGCGCCTGTCCGGCGGCTCCTCGGGCGGCTCGGCCGCGGCAGTGGCGGCGGGCCAGGTACCGCTGACGCTGGGCTCGGACACCAACGGTTCGATCCGCGTGCCCTCCTCGCTGTGCGGCGTGTTCGGCCTGAAGCCCACATTCGGCCGCCTGCCGCGCACCGGCACCTACCCTTTCGTGGCCAGCCTCGACCACCTGGGGCCCTTTGCCCGCAACGTGAAGGATCTGGCCCTGGCCTATGACCTGATGCAGGGGCCGCTGGCGGAAGACGGCGCCTGTGCGCAGCGCCCAGTGGAGGCCACGGTGCCCACGCTGGAGCGGGGTCTGGAGGGTCTGCGCATTGGCGTCCTGGACGGCTGGTTCCAGACTCAGGCGCTGCCACCGGCGCTGGAGGCCGTCTCGCGCGTGTCGAAAGCGCTGGGCACCAGCCGCGTCGTGAGCTGGCCGGAAGTGGACCGCGCCCGCACGGCGGCCTTCATCATCACCAATGCAGAAGGCGGCGCGCTGCACCTGCCGGACCTGCGCACCCGGGCGCAGGACTTCGAGCCGCTGTCGCGCGACCGCTTCATCGCCGGCGCGCTGTTGCCTGCGGCCTGGGTGGTGCATGCGCAGCGATTGCGCCGCTGGTTTGCCGAGCAGGTGGCCGCCACCTTCCGCGACGTGGACGTGGTGCTGGCGCCCGCCACTCCCTGCACCGCCCTGCCCATCGGCACCGAGTGGCTGGAGATCAACGGCCAACGTCTGAACGCGCGCGCCAGCATGGGGCTGCTGACGCAGCCGATCTCGTGCATCGGCCTGCCCGTGGCGGTGGTGCCGGTGTGGGGCTGCGACCCGGCCGCACCGCACCTGCCGCTGGGCGTGCAGATCATCGCCGCGCCCTGGCGCGAAGACCTGTGCCTGGGCGTGGCGCGACATCTGGAAACAACGGGAGTGGTATCCGCTCCAGTGGCGACACTCCAGCCTTTTTGAAGACACCCTGGAGCCCGCCCATGCACATCAACCTGCCCGAGATCGTCAGCGAAGTCAGCGCCGAATTCGCGCGCTACGAGGACGCCCTGGTGAACAACCGCGTGGAAGTCCTTGACGAGCTGTTCTGGACCAGCCCGCTGACCGTGCGCTATGGCGCGGCGGAGAACCTGTATGGCATCGAAGAGATCCGCGCCTTCCGCAACGGGCGCCCGTCGGTCGGGCTGGCACGGACGTTGCGGCGCACCGTCATCACCACCTACGGCCGCGACCACGCCACCGCCATGACCGAGTTCTTCCGCGACGGCAGCACCCGCACGGGGCGTCAGAGCCAGACCTGGGTCCGCATGCCCGAGGGCTGGCGCGTGGTGGCAGCCCACGTGAGCGTGGTGGATCTGGCATGACACGTCCACTCATTCACTGATTCCGTTCCGTTCGGGCTGAGCCTGTCGAAGCCCTTCGACAAGCTCAGGGCGAACGGCTGTTGTTCCCCCTGCAGATAAACCTCAAACCCGCAAGAAAGGCCTTCCCCATGAACGACCTCACCGTGACCGACCGCATCCTCACCCTGTCCAACGCCTCGCGCCGCCGTCTGCTCGCCGCCGGCGCGCTGGGCGCCAGCGGCCTGGCCCTGCCCGGCGCGCTGCGCCAGGCGTTCGCGCAGGCGCCCATCACGATAGGCGTCATCTACGTCGGCCCGCGCGACGATTTCGGCTACAACCAGGCGCACGCCGAGGGCGTGGCGCAGATGAAGAAGCTGGCCGGCGTCAAGGTCGTGGAGGAAGAGAACGTTCCCGAGACACAGGCCGTGCAGAAGAGCATGCAGGGCATGATCTCGCAGGACGGCGCCAAGCTGCTGTTTCCCACCTCCTTCGGCTACTTCGACCCGCACATGCTGGCCGTGGCGGGCAAGAACGCCGGTGTGCGCTTCGCCCACTGCGGCGGTTTGTGGACGCAGGGCAAGCACCCGGCCAACACCGGCAGCTTCTTCGGCTACATCGACGAGGCGCAGTACCTCAACGGCGTGATCGCCGGCCACATGAGCAAGAGCAAGAAGCTCGGCTTCGTGGCCGCCAAGCCCATCCCGCAGGTGCTGCGCAACATCAACGCGTTCACCATGGGTGCCCGCTCGGTGGATCCGAAGATCACCACCAACGTGATCTTCACGGGCGACTGGTCCATGGCCGTGAAGGAGGCCGAGGCCACCAACAGCCTGGCAGACCAAGGCGTTGACGTCTTCACCATGCACGTGGACGGACCCAAGGTGGTGGTGGAGACCGCTGCCAAGCGCGGCCGGATGGTGTGCGGCTACCACGCCAGCCAGGCCAAGCTGGCCCCGCAGGCCTACCTGACGGGCGCCGAGTGGAACTGGGTGACCGCCTACACCACCATCCTGGAGGCCGCGCGCAGCGGCAAGCCGCACCCCAACTTCGTGCGCGGAGGCCTGAAGGAAGGATTCGTGAAGTCCTCACCCTACGGCTCCATGGTGACCGAGGCCGCGCGCAAGAACGCCGACGCCATCCGCGCCAGGATGATGGCCGGCACGTTCGACATCTTCGCGGGCGAACTCAAGGACAACACCGGCAAGGTCGTCATCGCCAAGGGCACCACGCTCAAGCAGACGGACGTGACGCTGGAGTCCATGAACTACCTGGTCGAAGGCGTGATCGGCAAGGTCTGAGCCTGCCGCAGCAAGCATCGCGACAAGTACCTCGCCAGTCCGTTCCAGACCCCCACGCTTGCCCATGGAACGCTGGCGCGACGCCCTGGAGTCCCTGCTGCTGCCCCTGCTGGCCCTGGCCGGCGGGGTGCTGTTGTTCGGCGGCTTCCTGGGCCTGGGCGGGCACGACCCGCTGCAAGCCTGGACGCTGCTGTTCAAGGGCGCCTTCGGCGACGCCTTCTCCTGGCAGAACACCCTGCAGCGAGCGGCCCCGTTGATGCTGACCGCACTGTGCGTGGCCCTGCCGGCGCAGGCGGGTCTGACGGTCATCGGCGGCGAGGGCGCTCTGGTGCTGGGCGGCCTGGCGGCGGCCACGCTGCCGCTGCTGGTGCCCCTGCCGCCCGGCATGGCCGGCACGGCCCTGCTGCTGCTGGCCGCTGCCGTGGCAGGTGCAGGCTGGATCGCTCTGGCCGGGGCCTTGCGTCAATGGCGGGGCGTGAACGAAACCATTGCCAGCCTGCTGCTGGGCTACATCGCCATCGCGCTGTTCAAGCATGTGGTGGAAGGCCCGTTGCGCGACCCGGCCAGCCTGAACAAGCCTTCCACGCTGCCGTTGCCACAAGACGTGCTGATGGGCAGCATCGGTCCTTACGACGTGCACTGGGGGCTGGTATGGGGCCTGGTGGCCTGCGTGATTGCGGCGGTCTGGCTGGCCGGCACCACGCACGGGTTCGCCGTGCGCGTGGTCGGCGGCAACGGGCGAGCGGCCCGGCTGGTGGGTCTGCCTGCCACCCGCCTGATCATCACCGCCTGCGCCCTGGGCGGCGCGGCGGCCGGCCTGGCCGGCGGCATCGAGGTGGCGGCGGTGCACACAGCCGCCAACGCCTCGCTCATCGTGGGGCTGGGCTACACCGGCATCCTGGTGAGCTTCGTGGCGCGGCACCAGCCGCTGGCCATCGTGGTCGTGGCGGTGCTGTTCGGCGGCTTCCTGGCCGCGGGCAGCCTGCTGCAGCGCCGCATGGGCGTGCCCGACGCCTCGGTGCAGGTGCTCATGGGCTTTTGCTTCCTGCTGATCCTGGCCGCAGAAGCCTGGCGCGGGCGGCTGGGACGAACCCTCTTCAGGGGCCTGAGCGTGGGCCTGAGCAAGAGCCTGAAAGGGTCGTCCGCATGACCGACTTCTCCGCCGTGGGCGACGTGCTGCTGGCGGTGCTGGGCGGCGCCATCCGGGTGGGCACGCCCTTCCTGTTCGTGAGCCTGGGCGAATGCCTGACCGAGAAGTCCGGCCGCATCAACCTGGGCCTGGAAGGGGTGCTGGTGCTCTCGGCCATGGCGGGCTTTGGCGGCGCCTACCTCAGCGGCCTGTGGTGGGTGGGGGTGCTGGTGGCGGGCTTGGCCGGCGCGCTGCTGGCCTTGGTACACGGGCTGATCAGCTCCCTGCCGCGCGCCAATGACATCGCCACCGGCATCGCCGTGATGCTGTTCGGCACCGGCCTGGCCTTCTACCTGGGCAAGCCCTTGATTCAGCCACAGGCCCCGCAGATTCCCTCGATGCCGTTGGGCAGCTGGAGCGACTCAGGCGCCGTGGCGGCTGCCTTGCAGATCAACGTGATGTTTCCCCTGGGCATCGCCATCGCGCTGGCCATGACCTGGGCCCTGGCCCACACGCGCTGGGGCCTGTGGGTGCGAATGGTGGGCGACTCCGCCGATGCGGCCCGAGCGCTGGGCACTTCGGTGAACCGCGTGCGCATCGCCGCCACCACCGCGGGCGGCTTCATCGCCGGGCTGGGCGGGGCCTGCCTGTCGCTGTACTACCCCGGCAGCTGGAACGAGGGCCTGTCCAGCGGACAGGGGCTGATTGCCGTGGCGCTGGTGATCTTCGCGCGCTGGCACCCGCTGCGCTGCCTGGGCGCAGCCCTGCTGTTCGGCGGCGCTGGCGCGCTGGGCCCCGCCCTGCAGTCGGTGGGGGTCAGCGGCGGCTACTACCTCTTCAACGCGGCGCCCTACGTGCTGACCCTGGCCATCCTGGTGTGGACCTGTTCTCCGCGGCGCAGCCTGCAAGGCGCCCCGATGGAGTTGACGGTCAGCCGCTGACGCGGACTGACACCGTTCCGCTGCAGCCCGACCCCTCGCGCCCCCACAGCCTCATTCACCCCATCAAGGATTCGGACCCATGAACGGACTCGGCGGACTCAACAAATCCCCCCACGGCGTGGTGGTGGGCCTGGTGCAGCTGCAACTGCCGGTGGTGGAGACGCCGGCGCAGTTGAAGGCGCAGGCCGAGCGCATCGTGTGGATGGTGGGCAAGGCCCGGCGCAACCTGGGCACCATGGACCTGGTGGTCTTCCCCGAGTACGCGCTGCACGGTCTCTCCATGAGCACGGCGCCGGAACTGATGTGCAGGCTGGACGGGCCGGAGGTGGCGATGTTCCGCCAGGCCTGCATCGAGCACCGCATCTGGGGTTGCTTCTCCATCATGGAATTCAACCCGCAAGGCAACCCCTACAACACCGGCCTCATCATCGACGACCAGGGCGAACTGCGCCTGTACTACCGCAAGCTGCACCCCTGGGTGCCGGTGGAGGCCTGGGAGCCGGGCAACATGGGCGTGCCGGTGTGCGACGGGCCCAACGGCAGCAGACTCGCGCTCATCATCTGCCACGACGGCATGTTCCCCGAGATGGCACGCGAGGCCGCCTACAAGGGCGCGGAGATCATCCTGCGCACGGCCGGCTACACGGCGCCCATCCGCCATGCCTGGAAGATCACCAACCAGGCCAACGCCTTCCAGAACCTGGCTCAGACCGCCAGCGTGTGCCTGTGCGGCAGCGACGGCAGCTTCGACTCCATGGGCGAAGGCATGTTCTGCGACTTCGACGGCACGGTGATGGTGCAGGGCGGCAACCGCCCCGACGAGATCATCACCGCCGAGCTGCGGCCCGACCTGGTGCGCGAGGCCCGCGCGCTGTGGGGCGTGGAGAACAACCCCTACCAGCTCTACCACCGCGGCTACGTGGCCGTGAAGGGCGGTGCGCAGGACTGCCCCTACACCTTCATGCAGGACATGGTGGCAGGCCGCTACCGCCTGCCCTGGGACGCCAGCGTGCAGGTGCGCGACGGCACGCCCTGCGGCTTTGCCGCGCCCACGCGCCAATACCAGGGTGCCGAGGCCAACCTGCTGGACGAGGCATGACCATGACGACGGTTGCCAGCACCCCCTACCGGTGGCCCTTCGACGGCGACCTGCGCCCGGACAACACCGCGCTCGTCATCATCGACATGCAGACCGACTTCTGCGGCATCGGCGGCTACGTGGACAAGATGGGCTACGACCTGTCGCTGACGCGCGCACCCATCGAGCCGATCCGCCGCCTGCTGGCCGCCATGCGCTCGGGCGGCTTTCACATCCTCCACACCCGCGAAGGGCACCGGCCGGACCTCTCGGACCTGCCGGCCAACAAGCGCTGGCGCTCGCAGCAGATCGGGGCGGGCATCGGCGACCCCGGGCCCTGCGGCCGCATCCTGGTGCGGGGCGAGCCGGGCTGGGAAATCATTCCCGAACTGGCCCCGCTGGCGGGCGAAACCGTGATCGACAAGCCGGGCAAGGGCAGCTTCTGCGCCACGGACCTGGAGCTGATCCTGCGCACGCGCGGCATCCGCAACCTGGTGCTGACCGGCATCACCACCGATGTGTGCGTGCACACCACCATGCGCGAGGCCAATGACCGCGGCTTCGAGTGCCTGGTGCTGGAGGACTGCACCGGTGCCACCGACCTGGGCAACCACCTGGCCGCGCTGAAGATGGTGACCATGCAGGGTGGCGTGTTCGGCGCGGTGTCGACGTCGCAGGCCGTCATCGAGGCGATCGGCAGCATGGCCGCGGCAGCGCCTGCCCTGTCTGTCGCGAGCGCCTGAGTGGCAAGACGTGCGACCACGGGCACCGACCACCCATGACCCGTCCATGAAACCACCCATCGATCCGGCCGGGCAGGCGGCCCTGGGCTTCGAGACCTACCGGCTGAGCAAGCGCTTCGGCGCCTTCACCGCGCTGGACGCGGTGTCGCTGGCCGTACGGCCGGGCACCGTGCACGCCCTGCTGGGCGAGAACGGCGCGGGCAAGAGCACGCTGGTGAAGTGCCTGGCGGGCTATCACCGCGCCGACGACGGTGCGCTGATGGTGGACGGGCGCGAGCAGGACATCCGCAGCCCGGCCGACGCGCGCGCGCTGGGCATCGGCATGGTCTATCAGCACTTCACCGTCGTGCCGGGCATGACGGTGGCGGAAAACCTGCTGCTGGCCCGCGGCCGGCTGCCGGCCATCGTGCCCTGGAAACGCGTGCGGGCCGAGCTGCAGGCCTTCATGGCCACCGCCCCGTTCCGGCTGAACCTGGACGCCACGCCGCAGCAGCTGTCAGCCGGCGAAAAGCAGAAGCTGGAGATCCTGAAGCAGCTCTTCCTGCGCCCGCGCCTGCTGGTGCTGGACGAACCCACCTCCGTGCTCACGCCGCAGGAGGCCGATGAGGTGCTGGGCGCGCTGCGGGCGCGTGCCCACACCGGCGCCTGCACGGTGGTGCTGATCACGCACAAGTTCCGCGAGGTCACGGACTTTGCCGATGACGTGAGCGTGCTGCGGCGGGGCCGCCTGGTGGGCAGCCTGTCGGCCGCAGGCGTGGCGGCCGCGGTGCTGGCGGACATGATGGTGTCGGACGGGGCAAGCGGGGTGGGAGCTGAGCCCCTGCCCCGATCTGCTGACGTACCGGACCTGTCACTCCCCCCAGGCTCGTCACCCCCCACAGATGCCGGCCCGACCGCAGCACCGGGCGCGGTGCGGCTGGCCGTGAGCGGCTTGCGCGTGGCGGGAGATCGTGGCGACATGGCCGTGGACGGTCTGGACCTGGAGGTGCGCACGGGCGAGATCGTCGGTGTGGCCGGCGTGTCGGGCAACGGCCAGCGCGAGATGATGCAGGCACTGGTGGGCCAGCGCGAGCGCCTGGCCGGACGTGTCCAGGTGGACGGCCACCCCTACGCCGCCACCCGCACGCAGAATCGTGCCCTGCGGGTGCGCAGCCTGCCAGAGGAACCCTTGCACAACGCCTGCGTGCCGGGCATGAGCGTGGCCGAGAACATGGCGCTGCGCCGCTTCGACGAGGCCCCGTTCGCCTGGGCCGGCTGGCGCCGCAAGGGGGCTGTGCGCCAGCGCGCACGCGAACTGGTGCAGGCCTTCCGGGTGCGCACGCGCAGCGAGCAGTCGCCGATCAGCTCCTTGTCCGGCGGCAACGTGCAGCGCGCCGTGCTGGCGCGCGAACTCGCGGACGACGCCAGCCTGCTGCTGGTCAGCAACCCGAGCTTCGGCCTGGACTTCACCGCCGTGGCCGAGGTGCACCAGCGGCTGCGCGAGGCCCGCGCCCGCGGCGCGGCGGTGCTCATGGTGGGCGAGGACCTGGACGAACTGCTGCAACTGGCCGACCGCATCGTGGTGATGAGCCACGGCCGCATCGTGCACGCCTGCCGTGCGCAGGACGGTGACCGGCTGGAGATCGGCCGCTTCATGGGGGGCGGCGTCGCGGGCACTGGAGCCGACACCGGCACCACCGAAGCCGCGCGCAACCTGCCGCAAACCCGCAGCGAGGCAGCCCCATGAACGCCCCCGTCAGCATCCCCATCAACACCCCCATGACCGCCCCCCTGACCATCCCCGCGCGCCCCTTCGCCTTTGCACTGCCGCCCGGGCGCGCCGCGCTCATCGTCATCGACATGCAGCGCGATTTCATCGAGCCTGGCGGCTTCGGCGAGTCGCTGGGCAATGACGTGTCGCTGCTGCGCGCCGCCGTGGCTCCGGCGCAGGCGCTGCTGCTGGCATGGCGCGAGCGAGGCTGGCCAGTCGTGCACACGCGCGAATCTCACCTGCCGGACCTGTCGGACTGTCCGCCTGCCAAGCGCGAGCGCGGCCAGCCCAGCCTGCGCATTGGCGACCCCGGGCCCATGGGACGGTTGCTGGTGCGTGGCGAACCCGGCTGCGAGATCGTGCCCGAGCTCGCTCCGCTGCCCGGAGAGATCGTGATCGACAAGCCCGGCAAGGGGGCCTTCCACGGTACCGACCTGCAGGCCACCCTGCAGGGCCTGGGGGTCACGCATCTGGTGTTTGCGGGCGTCACCACCGAGGTCTGCGTGCAGACCACCATGCGCGAGGCCAACGACCGCGGCTACGACAGCCTGCTGGTGGAAGAGGCCACGGCCAGCTACTTCCCCGAGTTCAAGGCCGCCACTCTCGAGATGATCGTGGCGCAAGGGGGCATCGTGGGCTGGGCAGCGCCGCTGGAGGCTGTGCTGGAGGCGCTGCGGCCGGGCGCACCGCGCCAGGAAGCCTGATGAACCCCGCCGGAGCTCCATGATGTTGCGTCTGATCCTCAAACGAGCGCTGGCTGCGCTGCCCAACCTGTTGGGCGTGGTGATCATCACTTTCGTGCTCACACGCGCGCTGCCCGGTGACCCGGCCGCCTACTTCGCGGGTGGTGCAGCCACGCAGGAGGCTGTCGACCAGATCCGGCGCGAGCTGGGGCTGGACCGCTCCTGGCCCGAGCAGTTCCTGCTGTACCTGCAAGGGCTGGCACGGGGAGATCTAGGCCTCTCGCTCACCACCGGGCAGCCGGTGCTGCAGGAGCTGCTCACCCGCCTGCCGGCTTCCCTCGAACTGGTGCTGATCGCGCTGGTGCTGGCTTGCGTGGTAGCCATTCCGCTGGGCGTGATGGCAGCCACGCACCCGGGCAGCTGGATCGACCAGCTGTGCCGTGTGGTGACGACGATGGGGGTCTCGTTGCCCACCTTCTTCACCGGTCTGCTGCTGGCCTACGTCTTCTACTTCCTGCTCGGCTGGGCGCCCCCACCCATGGGGAGGCTGGATGCCGTCTTCTCCCCGCCGCCCACGGTGACGGGGTTTTTCCTGGTGGATGCCGCGCTGGCAGGCGACCCGGGTCTGTGGTGGGCAAGCCTCAAGCAACTCATCCTGCCCACGCTCACCATGGCGATCTTCGTGCTGGCACCGATTGCCCGCATGACGCGCGGCTCGATGCTGCAAGTGCTGAGCTCCGACTTCGTGCGCACCGCGCGCGCCAGCGGCCTTTCGGCCACCACGGTGCGCGTGCGCTACGCCCTGCGCAATGCGCTGCTGCCCGTGGTGACCACCCTGGGCATGGTGTTCGGCTTCATGCTGGGCTCCAGTGTGGTGGTGGAAAAGGTCTTCGGCTGGCCGGGCGTGGGCAGCTACGCCATCGACGCGCTGACCGCCAGCGACTACGCCCCGGTGCAGGGCTTCGTGCTCGCCATGGGCGTGCTCTTCGTGGCGCTGAACCTCTTCGTGGACGTGCTTTACACGCTGATCGATCCGCGCATGAGCCTCGAACATTGAACCGGACACCTGTGCCCGTGACCACCACCGCCCCCAGCCCAGCCGCCGCCGACGCCAGCGCCACCCCTTCGCCGCCCACGGCCTGGCAACATGCCCGCCATGTGCTGTCGGACAACCCCGTGACGTTGACCGCCACCCTGTTGTTCGCGCTCTTCATCCTGACGGCGCTGGTGGGTCCCGCATTGGTGCCCTATGACCCCTTGGCTACCAACGCCGGCGCTGCACTGCAGCCGCCTTCGGCGGCGCACTGGTTCGGCACCGATGCCGTAGGCCGGGACATCTTCTCGCGTACCGTGGTGGCCACGCGGCTGGACCTGGGCATCGCGGTGGCGGCGGTGGGCCTGTCCTTCGTGGTGGGACTTCCCTTGGGGCTGGCGGCGGGCTTCTTCGGGGGCTGGTGGGATGCAGCCGTGACGCGGCTGTCCGACACCATCATGGCCTTTCCGCTGTTCGTGCTGGCCATGGGCATCGTGGCAGCGCTGGGCAACACGGTGGGCAACATCGTGCTGGCCACGGCCATCATCAACCTGCCCTTCTACGTGCGCGTGGCCCGGGCCGAAACCAACGTGCGACGCAACGCCGGCTTCGTGGAGGCGGCGCGGCTGAGCGGCAACACCGACCTGCGCATCCTGGCGGTGCACCTGTTCCCGAATATCCTGCCGCCGGCCATGGTGCAGGTGAGCCTGAACCTGGGCTGGGCCATCCTGAACGCGGCGGGTTTGAGCTTCATCGGCCTGGGAGTGCGCCCGCCCACGCCAGAGTGGGGCATCCTGGTGGCCGAGGGCGCGCAGTTCATTGTTTCGGGTGAGTGGTGGGTGAGCTTCTTTCCTGGGGCGGTGCTGATGCTGGCGGTGTTCTCCTTCAACCTGCTGGGCGATGCGCTGCGCGACCTGCTGGACCCCCGGAGGCGTACATGACACCGAGCCCCGTTTCCCGGCAACCTCCGCTGCTGGAGGTGCGGGACTTCAGCCTGGAGTTCCGCACCCGCAGCGGTACGGTGCGCGCCCTGCAGGATGTAAACCTGCAGTTGCACAAGGGCGAGATCGTCGGGCTGGTGGGAGAGTCAGGCTCGGGCAAGTCGGTGCTGAGCTACGCCATGCTGGGCATCAGCGACGCTGCGGCGCGCGTGACGGGCGGCAGCGCTCACTTCGGCGGCGTGGACCTTCTGAAAGCGAGCGAGGGAACGCTGGCCGACCTGCGGGGACGGGAGATTTCCATGATCTTCCAGAGCCCGCGCACGGCACTGAACCCGATCCGCCCGGTGGGGCTGCAGATCGAAGACGTGCTGAGGCGCCACGCGGTGGCGGTGCGCGGCCACACGGGCCCGGACCTGGCGCTGGGCTGGCGCGAGAGAGCGGTGCAGGCCCTGCGCGAGGTGGCGATCGCGGACCCCGAACGCCGCGCCCGGGCCTACCCTTTCGAGCTGTCCGGCGGCATGTGCCAGCGGGTCATGATCGCCATCGCCCTGGCCTGCCGGCCCAGCCTGCTGATTGCCGACGAGCCCACCACCGGCCTGGACGTCACCACGCAGGCCGCCGTGATGGACCTGATCACCACCCTGGCGCGCGAGCGCCAGATGGCCACGCTGTTCATCACGCACGATCTCGCACTGGCGGCCGACTACTGCGACCGCATCGTGGTGATGCACGCCGGCCACGCCGTCGAATCGGCCCCGACGGCGCGTCTGTTCGCGGCCCCCCGTCACCCCTACACGGCCCGGCTGATGTCGTCCACGCCCGGCCCCCGCACGGTACTGCAGACGCTGGCACCTGTGCCAGGCCAGTTGCCGGACCTGCGGCGCGGCAACCTGCCGGCCTGCCGTTTCGCTGAGCGATGTGAGCGCGCCGACGAGCACTGCCGCACCGTGATGCCCAGGTTGGAAGCGACGCAGGACCACGCTGTGGCCTGCTGGCACCCACTCGGCGAAAACGTGCCCGGGACCGCCGCCGCGCGGACCGGTGACGCGGGAGGGGCCCACAATGCCGCAGACTGACCCGCACCACCCGATGCTGGCCACCGTTCGGCCGCTGCTGCAGGTCGAGCGGCTGCACAAGCGCTTCCCGGTCAGCGGCCGTCGCGGCTCGTTCCTGCACGCGGTGGACGATGTGTCCTTTGACCTCGCGCCGGGCGAGAGCCTGGGACTGGTGGGGGAATCGGGCTGCGGGAAGTCCACGCTGGTGAGGCTGCTCACACGGCTGCTGGACCCGACCGAGGGCCGCATCGTCTTCGAGGGACAGGATCTGGCCGCGCTGCCGGCCCGCAGCTTTGCCCGCACGCCCCAGCGCGCCGCCATCCAGATGGTGTTCCAGGACCCGACCGACAGCCTGAACCCGCGCTACACGGCGCGCGACACCATTGCCGAGCCCTGCCGTCTGCTGGCCGGCATGGACGCGGGCGCCGCGCAGGCGCGGGTGGACGAAGTGGCCGCGCAGGTGGGCCTGCCGGGTGAGCTGCTGTCGCGCTATCCGCACCAGCTCTCGGGCGGGCAGAAGGCGCGGGTGGGCATCGCCCGGGCGCTGGCCCCGAAGCCGCGCCTGCTGATCCTGGACGAGCCTACAGCGGCCCTGGATGTGTCGGTGCAGGCCGTGGTGCTGCAGTTGCTGGACCGCCTGCGCCGCGAGCTGGGGCTGTCGACGATCTTCGTCTCGCACGACCTGAACGTGGTGCGGCTGCTGACCGACCGCGTGGCCGTCATGTACCTGGGGCGGATGGTGGAGGTGGGGGCCTCGGCCGAGGTCTTCGCCCACCCCGCCCACCCCTACACCCGGGCGCTGGTGTCGGCCATTCCGGGCCAGGGCCCGCGCGTGCGGCTGGAAGGCGAGATCACCAGCCCCATCGACCCTCCGCACGAGGTGTGCCGCTTCCAGAGCCGCTGTCCCTCAGCCCAGGACCGCTGCCTGCGCGAGGGGCCGCAGTTGCATCCGCTGGCCGCGGCATCCAGCATCGGGCAGGCTGAGATACTGCCGGGCGTTCATCAGGTGGCCTGCCATTTCCCTCGGGCCATCCCGGCGGTGAACGCCCCCATGCCTTGAACCTGCCATGACACGCGGCACCACCTTGCACCTGGCCTCTGCGATCAGCGCAGCCGCCCCGCCTCGCGCCAACCTGGCCGAGCAGGTCTACCAGGAGCTCAAGGCGCAGATGCACGAATTCCGCCTCGTGCCGGGTGACCGCTTCTCGGAGCTCGAGATCGGGCGTCGTCTGGGTGTGAGCCGCACGCCGGTGCGCGAAGCGCTGTTCCGCCTGCGCAACGAAGGGCTGCTGGAAGTGGAGAGCAAGAGTGGCTGGTACGTACGGCCCATCGATTTCACGCGGCTGGACCAACTCTATGACCTGCGCATCGTGCTGGAGCAGGCCAGCATCGACCGCCTGGCCCACCTCACCACGCCGTCACCCGAGCTCGACGCCCTGAAGGCCGTGTGGCTGGTGCCAGCCGGTGAGCGCCTGACCGATGCGCGTGCCGTAGGCGAACTGGACGAGCAGTTCCATGCCACCCTGGCGCGTGCCACAGGCAACGAGGAACTGGCCCGCGTGCACTGGGACGTCACCGAACGCATCCGCGTGGTGCGGCGCCTGGACTTCACGCGGCCCGACCGCATCGAGGCCACGTATGCCGAGCACGCCAAGATCCTGCGCCAGATCATCCAGCGCAAGGCCGAGCCGGCCCGAGCGCTGCTCAAGGCCCACATCGAGTTGAGCAAGGTGGAGGTGCGCAAGATCTCCCTGGCCGCGCTGCACGAGGCCCGCCAACGGGCGGTGGACAGCGCCTGAACCGGCGGGCACCTGGCGGCCTGGCTGCAGGCAGACGACAGAAGATAGCCGACCGTCACGCCAATGCGCAGCCGTTGAGTTTGCGCAGCCCGAGGCGCCTAGCGCATGGCGCAATGTCAAGCCCGGAACGCGGCGACATTCACCATGCAGACAAGCTCCTGTACCCAGAAGTTCAAGGCCGCACGCTCATCACGATGCCTTGGTCAGACGATTGTCCAAGTGAGGGCAACATGTCGGCAGGCATGAACCTGGGCATCAGCGGAATGTCAGCGTACGTCCCGCCGTATCGCGTCAGCCTCAAGGACTGGTGCTCCTGGACCTCATCATCCTGGGACAAGACCCGCAGCGTGGTGGGCACCGGCTTTCGAATGCCAGGCCCTCTGGACAGCGTTTACACCATGGCCGCCAACGCCGCGCTGAAGCTCATCCTGGATCACGATGTCGACCCCAAACGGGTGGGCTTCCTGGCAGTGGGCACGGAGTCAGGCACCGACAACGCCACTTCTGCCGCGGTGGTCGTGCGCGGCATGCTCGATCAGGCGCTGGCAGCGCGGGGTTTGCCCACCTTGTCGCGCCAGATCGAGGCACCGGAGTTCAAGCAGGCCTGCCTGGGTGGCCTCTACGGCTTGAAGGGCGGGCTGCGCTACCTCGGCCTGGACGGCGCAGGCCGACAGGCGCTGGTGGTGGCCGCCGACGTGGCGGAGTACGCCCAGAACAGCTCCGGCGAGCCGACCCAGGGCGCGGGCGCGGTGGCCATGCTGCTGGAGGAGTCTCCCAGATTGCTGGAGGTGGACCTGCGCAGCAGCGCCAGCGCCAGCGCCTACCGGGCCCTGGACTTCAGGAAACCCTTTGCGCGCTATTGCGGCCAGGACATCGGTGCGGACGGCAGGCCGCGCGACTTCCCGGTCTTCAACGGCAAGTACTCCACTGCCTGCTATACCGACGCGACGCTCGCGTCCCTGGGCACCTATTTCGGCCGGCAGGTGCAGGGCAGTCGGTCTGCCTACATCCGCGAGTTGGGTGCCGTGTTCATGCACCGCCCCTACCGGCGCATGCCCGCCACCGCCTGGGCCTGGGCCTACCTCGCAGCCCTGTTTGCGGACGGCGCATCGGCCCGCAGCGAACTGCAGAGCCTGTGCGCGACTGCGGGCGTCGCGCTGGACGAAGTGCAGCTGGAAATGGAGACCTCTCCACGTTTACTGGAACGCGCGCTGGCAGGGGATCTGGTCAGCGAGATCTGGCCCTTGACCAACCGCCTGGCGCAAGCCTTTCGTGCCTCACCCAAGCATCGGCAGGTAGTGGATGACAAGATGACGCTGGGCCAGGATGTGGCGGCCGAGTTGGGCAACCTGTACGCCGCCGCCCTGCCCGCCTGGCTGGCGGCCGGCCTTGAGGAGGCTGCCCTGACGGGCACACCCCTGGACGGGCGCGACCTGCTGCTGGTGGGCTATGGCAGCGGCGATGCCTCGGAGGTGCTGCGCGCGCGGGTGGTACCGGGCTGGCACGCCGCAGCAGCCAGAACCCGCATGGAAGCAGTGCTGGAGGGCGCGGTGGACCTGGACCAGGCGCAGTACCGAGCCCTGCATTCCGGCACGGCCCAAGCCCAGCTGCTGCCCGAGATACAGCGCAGCGGCTTCACGGTCAGCCACCGTGGGCGGCAGAACGACCCCCAGATGCAGGACCTGGGCGTCGAGTACTACGCCTACTCGGCGGGCGCACCACCTTAAACCCTGCACTGTGGGGTCATGGGCTGCCCACAGCCCGCTCTCGGTCAACCAAACGGCGGCTCACCCCGCCAGTCGAAGAAGCCCGGCAGGTCGGCGCTGACACGGTCGGGCCAGAGGGCCTCGCGCTTTTCCAGGAAAGCGCCCACCCCTTCGCGCACATCCTGCGACTGCCCGCGCGACTGGATGGCGCGGCTGTCCAGGCGGTGCGCGTCCATGGGGTGGGCGGCACCCGCCATGCGCCACATGAGCTGCCGCGTGAGCGCCACGGACACTGGAGCGCTGTGGCGCGTCATCTCACGCGCCAGGGTCTGGGCAGCGGCCAGCAGATCGGCCGGTTCGTGCACCGAGCGCACCAGGCCGCGCGCCAGCGCTTCGTCGACCGCGAACACCCGGCCGCTGATGCACCACTCCAGCGCGGTCTGCATGCCCACCAGCCGCGGCAAAAACCAGGACGAGGCCGCCTCCGGGGTGATGCCTCGGCGCGTGAACACGAAGCCGAAGCGGGCCTGCGTGGAGGCGATACGCACGTCCATGGGCAGCTGCACGGTGGCCCCGATGCCCACCGCGGCCCCGTTGATCGCCCCGATGACGGGCTTCAGGCTGCGGAAGATGCGCAGCGTCACCTGCCCGCCGCCATCGCGGTACACGTCGCCGGCCATGGTGGCCTCGCGCCGCGGGTCCTGGCGCCTGGCGTAGTCGAAGGTGTTGCCCCCTTCTGCCAGGTCGGCGCCGGCGCAAAACGCGCGCCCGGCGCCCGTGACCACCACCGCGCGCACTGCGTCGTCCGCGTCCGTCCGGTCGAAGGCCGCGATCAGCTCGTCGCGCATCTGCGCCGTGAAAGCGTTGAGCTTGTCCGGACGGTTCAGGGTGAGCGTGGCCACGCCGTCGTCCACGGCGTAGAGCAGGGTCTGAAAGTCGCTGGCGTGCATGTTCGGAGGTTCCATCAAGACAGGGGCGGATCCCGGATCGCGGAGGTGGATCGGTCCCGCACCCGAGGCCCTGCCAACTGTACGCGTGGCGCCTGCTGCTGCCATGCATGCACCCCTCCTGGGCAAGCCCGGGCCACCCATGCCTGATCTGGCCCTGCAGGCAGGGCCTTGCCGGCCACCCTGCATCGCGTAAGCTGGGCCCATGAGTTCACCCAGCGCCAAGACCGCCGCCCTGTCGCCCCAGGCCTTCGCCACCTTGCTGCTGCTGGCCTGCATGATGGCCGGCAATCATGTGGCCGCGCGGATTGCCATGGACCATGGCGTGGACGTCATCACCGCCGTGGCGGTGCGCAGTGCGGTGACGGCCGGGGTGGTGGCGCTGATCGTGGTGGCATTGCGCGTGAAGGTGCAGATGACACGTCGGCACGCACTGATGATGGGCCTGATCGGCACCCTGGTGGCCCTGCAGAGCGCGTGGCTGTATTCCTCGGTGGCGCGCCTGCCCGTGGGTCTGGCGTTGCTGGCCTTCAACGCCTACCCGCTGTGGGCAGCCTTCTGGGCCTGGGCCCTGTACCGGCACCGGCCCGAACGCGCGGTGCTGGTGGCCATGCCGGTGATCCTGTTCGGCCTGGCGCTGGCGCTGGACGTGGTGGGCGCCGCCTCGGGGCTGGGCGCGCAGAGGCAATGGGCAAGCATTGGGGCGGGCGCGGCGTTCGCCACGGCGGCGGCGGCCACCTTCGGCCTCATCCTGGTGCTGACGCAGCACGAGGTGGCGGTGCTGGACGGCCGCTTCCGCTCGGCGCTGAGCATGGGCATCGTGGCCGTGCTGACCTTCGCCGTGGCGGGCACGCAGACGGGGCTGCACCTGCCCAACGCACCGGCGGGCTGGTGGGGCCTGGCGGCGCTGACCGTGCTGTATGGCACCGGCTTCACCGTGATGTTCACGCTGCTGCCCAAGCTGGGCGTGGTGGGCAGTTCACCCATCATGAACGTGGAACCCGTGGCCGCCCTGCTGCTGGCCTGGCCCATCCTCGGCCAGGCCATGGCGCCCGTGCAGTGGCTGGGCGCGCTGCTGGTGGTGGGCGCGGTGATGGTGCTGGGGTTGAGAAAGCGGTAGTGGAAAGCTCGGGGGCCCAGGCGGGCGCCACGCGACCTCAAGCCGCGTCCCGATGCTCGATCCTCAGCGGCCAGGCGCCAACTCGAGCCGCCTCCAGGATGACCGTTTCCACGACAGACCCATCCGCGGCAAAGCTGACATGGGTGTTCCAGTCCTGCGAGACCTCGCGCACGATGGGCTTGTCCGAAAGACGGATGACCAAGGTGTCTTCATCATCGAAATAGGTGGTCTTCACGCTCATTCCATCACCTCCCAGTGGTGCATCACCGTCTTGACCACAACGGCATCTTCCAATACCAGCGCCAGGCACAGGAGATTGTCATCACGTCCCGGCACTTCGAGCCATGCCCAGAGTCGAATCGAATCGCTGTAGCGAACAAGGCCTGTATCGACAATCCGCAAGACCTCGTCATGTGTCACGTTGCGCGCCATCATCCGTTCGGCCGCATGGCGAGTGATGATGACCGGACGCTGGAAGCGGCGACTGAACATCCTCAGAAGGATAGCGGATGTGCACTGTGCAAGGCCGTGAGGATCACGCGTCTGCCTGGGGTCCGCTCCCACCCCAGGCGGCCAGCTTGGCCGTGCTGCGCTACAAGTACGCCGCCGCTGGGGAGTTCACGCCTGCGGATGTGACCCGGCGGGTGGCGCGGGCGCTGGTCCAGGCTGAAGCGCCGGGCGAGCGACCGCACTGGGCCGAGCGTTTCGAGCAGGCACTGCAGGCGGGCTTCATTCCCGCCGGCCGCATCCTGGCCGGTGCGGGCCTGTCGCCCGCGCGGCCCCTGATCAACTGTTATGTGCAGCCCCTGGGGGCCGCCGGCGGCGCGCTTGACACCGGCCTGCCGACGCTGGCCGAAGCCCTGGCGCAGACCGCACGCACGCTGGCGCTGGGCGGCGGCGTGGGCCTGGACTTCTCCGCACTGGCCTCAGGCCAGGTGCTGCCGGCGCTGCATGCCTTCGAACGCGCCGCGCAGGCCTGTACCGGGAACCGCATCGGGCGTTGCGATACCGATGCTTCGCGATATCGGGACGCGGAGCCTGAACCCGAGCGCCACCGCCCTCCAGCCCACGAAGGTGCACGCCCGGGCACCTTGATGGGGGTGCTGCACGTGGACCACCCCGACCTGGGCGCGTTCATCGACGCGAAGGCGGCCGGCAGGCTCACGCACTTCAACCTCTCGGTCGGGCTGACCGACGCCTTCATGCGGCAGGTGGACACCGGCGACCCCGGCGCCAGCGCGCGCTGGCAGCACCTGGTGCACGCGGCCTGGCACCACGGCGAGCCCGGGGTGCTGTTCCTGGACACCCTGAACCGGGACAACAGCCTGGCCTGGCGCGAGACCCTGTGCGCCACCAACCCTTGCGGCGAGCAGCCCCTGCCGGCGCACGGCAGTTGCTGCCTGGGCTCCATCGACCTGTCGCGGCTGGTGCGGCAGCCGTTCACTGACAGGGCGCACTTCGACGATGCCGGCTTGTCCGCCCTGGCGACCACCGCCGTGCGCATGCTCGACAACGTGATCGATCTGACCGGCTGGCCGCTGCAAGAGCAGCGTCTGGAGGCCCTGCAGACCCGCCGCATCGGACTGGGCTTCACTGGGCTGGCCGATGCGCTGATGATGCTGGGCCTGCGCTACGACCGGGCCGAGGGCCGCGCCCAGGCGGCTCACATTGCGCGCCTGCTGCGCGACAGCGCCGTGCAGGCTTCCGTGGACCTGGCGCGGGAGCGGGGCTGCTTCCCGTGCTTCGATGCCGCGAAGCACCTGGCACCGCCGGGCTTCGCCAGCCGCCTGCCCGCGGGCCTGCAGCAAGCCATCGCCCGGCACGGGCTGCGCAACTCCCACCTCCTGTCGGTGGCTCCGGCCGGCAGCATCAGCCTGGCCATGGCCGACAACGTGGTCAGCGGGATCGAGCCGGCATGGGCTTGGCAGACCGTGCGCCCCGTGCACCGCAGTGACGGCAGCGTCGAACCCTTGGCCTTCGCAAACCATGCCTGGCGCCTGTACCGGGCCCAGCAAGCCAGCCCTGCAGGCCGCCGGGCTTCACCAGACGGCGAAGCCGAAGCCGAAGCCAACGCCGACGCTGATGCCAACCACAAAGACGACGACAACACCGTTGCGCTGCCCGCTGCCTTTCTGACCGCCGATGACATCTCGCCGCTGCGCCAACTGGCCATGGCCGAAGCGGTGGCGCCCTTCATCGACGCCGCCATCAGCAAGACCGTGCTGCTGCCCCCTGACGCCACCCCGGCCCTGGTGGACCGCCTGCTGCGTCATGCGTGGTGGCATGGCCTGAAAGGCGTGGCGGTTTACCGGCCGAATCCGGTCATCGCGCCGCTGATCCAGCGTGCTGCAACGTGCCCCGCTCTTGTCCGGGCCTGAAGCCCCGACCGCAACCCGACCGCACGCCCACCATCGCTGCAGCCGAAGTGCAGCCTGCGCACACCCGCCGCAGACCCGCCGCAGACCCGCCGCACACCCGCCGTACTCCCACCTTAGTCCCGTCCTACACCCGCCGTGCCGTGGCCGCCACCGGCTGGCCCCAGAGGTCGATGTGCACCGCCGTGCCTTCCTGCACCGCCGCCGCGGCCTCGCCACGCACATAGCCCAGCGCCATGCAGGCCCCGGCCTGCAGGCTCCAGCCGCCAGATGACACCTCGCCCACCGGCCGCCCGTCGAGCACGATGCTCTCGCCCCCCCACAGATAGTGGGCGGGATCGTTCACGAGGAACGCCATCAGCTTCTTGCGCAGCGGCTGGCCGCGCGCCGCGAGCAGGGCCTCGCGGCCGATGAAACCCGGCTTGTCCAAGCTGATCGCATAGGCCAGTCCGGCCACGAAGGGGGTCTCGTCCGGCCCCAGCTCAGCCCCCCATGCGCGGCGCCCGGCCTCGATGCGCAGGGCGTCCAGCGCGTAGTAGCCGGCGTCGCGCAGGCCCAGGTCCTGGCCGGCGTTCATCAGCGCCAGGTAGACGTGACGCGTCATCTCCACCGGCACGTACAGCTCGTAGCCAGGCCCACCCACGTAGGCCATGCGGGCGGCGCGCACCCGGGCGTGGCCCAGGTCGATCTCGCGGGTGTGCGCGAATTTCAAGGTGCCGGGCGACAGATCATCAGCCAATACCCGAGCAAGCGGCTCGCGCGCGTTCGGCCCCATCACGCTGAGCACGGCCCTTCGGCACCACGGTCGCGCACGGCTGCCTCACGCTGAGCCTGCTGCCCGAGTTCATGGCCAGGGCGATGCACATCGCCGACGTGCACATGGGCGTCAACTACGGGCTGAACCGAGTGCGTTTCCCGGCGCCGGTGCTGGTGGACAGCCGGCTGCGCGCGCACCTGGTGCTGCGCGGCTACAAGCCGCTGGACGGCGGGGCGGAGCTCGTGCTGGAGGTGACGGTGGAGCGCGAGGGCCAGGCCAAGCCGGTGTGCGTGGCCGAGTCGGTCACACGCCCTACGTCCAGCTGCCGGCGGCTCTGGGGTGAGCGTGGCTCGACCTCCTGGGCGCTGCCCGCACGGTCCGCGCCGTCCTGCGCCGACGCTGAAGGCGCACGGCGTCGCCATGGCGCCCGTGCCGGTGCGGCGTGTGCCTCGCGCGGTCGGCCCGTCGATCGGTGGCGCATGCCTGCAGCCGAGCCAATGGCCCGACAATCTGCGTCCATGAAATTCGAGCCCGCGATCGACCCCCTGCTGCCTGCCACCACCACGGCCTGGCACCTCGTCTTCGTCGACGGCAAGCTGCTGCCCGAAGACGAGGCCGCCGCGCTGAGCCCGGTGTCTGTGGACGCCTTCGGTGCGCCGCAGGCCCCTCGGCACTTCCTCGGCCGGCTCGACGCGCTGGACTGCTGGACGCTGCGTCTGGCCGGCGAGATCGAGGATGCGCAGTGGGTCGCGCTGGACGCGTTGCCCGCCATTCCGCCGCGCTTTTCGATCTCCGGGCACATGATCCGCGGCACCGCTCAGGTGCTGGCCGACGCAGCCCGCCCCGGGCGATGAGCGGCGACCCGCCCACGAAGGAGAAGTCCTTCCTCACCCGGGTGCGCAACGCGCTGCCCACGCTGCACCCGGCCGAGCGGCGGTTGGGCGAGTTCGTTTGTGACTTCCCCGGCGAGCTCGCGAGTTACTCGGGCTCCGAACTGGCCGACCTGGCCCAGGTCTCCAAGGCCACTGTTTCGCGCTTCGTCAAGCGCCTGGGCTACGACAGCTACGAGTCGGCGCGGCGCCACGCCCGGGCCGAGCGCCAGACCGGCTCGCGGCTGTTCCTCGACACCGCCACAGCCGACGCCTCGGGCCGCTCGGTACAGGCCCAGGTGACGCAGAGCGTGCGCAATCTGGAAGCCACCTTCTCCGGCATCACCGAGGCGCAGATCGACACCGTCGCGCAGGCCGTGCTCGCGGCGCGCAAGGTCTGGGTCATCGGGTTTCGCAGCAGCCACGCCTTCGCCAGCTACCTGCAGTGGCAGATGACGCAGGTGGTCGAGCAGATCGTGGCCATCCCGGGCGGCGGGCAGACCCTGGGCGAGCACCTGGTCAGCGTGCAGCAGGGTGACCTCGTCATCGTCTTCGGCCTGCGCCGGCGCGTGGCGGTGATGGAGGCGCTGCTGCGCGAGGTGCAGCGCGCCCGCGCACCGCTGCTGTACATCACCGACGAAGGCGTGCCTGCGCAGGCGGGGGCGACCTGGCACTTCCGCTGCCATTCGCAGGCGCCGGGGCCGCTGTTCAACCACGTGGCCGTGGCGGCGGTGTGCCACCTGCTGGCCACCCGGGTCATCGAGCGATCCGGCCGCGGCGGGCGTGCGCGCCTGCGCGAGATCGAGGTGCTGAACGACAGCCTCGAGGAGCTCTGACCGGGCACTCGCCGGTTGTCACGTGCCGGGCTGGGCGCGATCCGTATCGGTGCGCCGTGCACCGTCCTGGCGCACGGAGCGCCGCAGATCGACCCTTCTTGTGGGCTCCTGAGGAAAATCCTCGCCCTCATCAGGCACCGTTTAGGTGAAACTATGGTTTCTCAGGTGCTGGCAAGAAACTTGTGTTTCTTCTCCCGTCGGTCCCCGCCATCCCTGTCGCCCGACGCGTCGCAACGAAAGGAGTTCCCATGTTCCGTCGTCTCTGGTGCGCAGCCGCTGCTGCGTTCGCGCTGGGTGCCGTCCACGCCCAGCCCATCAACCTGAAGGTGCTCGGGCAGCCTGTCGGCTCGGGCCTGATCCAGAAGAACAAGGAGCAGCCCTTCTTCGAGAAGCTGGCTGCCACCACCGGCCTGAACGTCAACGTGCAGTACGTGCCGGTCGACGTCTCGGGCATCCCCGACACCGATGGCCTGCGCGTGTTGCGCTCCGGTCTGTTCAACATCGTCTCGATCCGTGGCCCGCAGGTCAGCCGCGACGAGCCGACGATCCTGGGCTTCGACCTGGTCGGACTGAACCCCTCCTTCGAGGCCGGCCGCAAAAACACCGCGGCCTACTTCGCCACGGTCGACAAGCGCCTGCAGGCCCAGTTCAACACCAAGCTGCTCGGCGTATGGCCGGCCGGCCCGCAGGTGATCTTCTGCAAGCCGCGCATCAAGGGCCTGGCCGACCTGAAGGGCCTGAAGATCCGCGTGGGCGATCAGAACAGCGCCAACTTCGTCGCCGGGCTGGGTGCCACCGGCGTGCCCATGCCCTTCGGCGAGGTGCAGCAGTCCTTGGCGCGCGGCGTCGTCGACTGCGCGATCACCGGCCCGGCCTCGGCCAACTCCGGGGGATGGCCCGAGGCCACCACGACGGTGATGCCGCTGGCGCTGCAACTGGCGATCAACGGCTACGCCATCAACCTGAACACCTGGCGCCAGATGTCGGCAGCCGACCAGGCCAAGCTGCAGGCGGCCATCGACACGCTGGTCAAGGACATCTGGGCCTACTCGGCCGAGCTCTACGAGGACGCGATGCGCTGCAACGCCGGCGCCAGCCCCTGCACGCTGGGCAAGCCCTACAAGCTCGAGACCGTGCCGGTGACCGCGGCCGACCTCGCCACCGTGAAGAACGCGCTGAACGAGCGCTCGCTGCCGGTGTGGGCGCGCCAGTGCAACGCCGTCAACCCGACCTGCGAGGCCGACTGGAAGGCCACCGTCGGCGCTGGGCTCTGAGCGCCTGAGCGGCCGAGCGCACGGCGTTTGCCCGTCCCCCGACATGGAAGTCATCGCCCGCCTGTCCAGCCTGGTCTTTGGCGTCACGATGCTGCTGCTGTCGGTGGCCATCACCGTCGAGACTGTCGTGCGCAAGGCCTTCTCCATCTCGCTGGGCGGGGTGGACGAACTGTCGGGCTACGCGATCGCCGTCGGCGCACCGCTGGCCTTCGCGATGGCGCTGGTAGAGCGCTCGCACATCCGCATCAACCTGCTGTATGGGCGCCTCGGCCCGCGCCTGCGCGCGCTGGCCGACGCGGCGGCGGCGCTGTCGCTGACGGCGATCGCGGTTTTCCTGGCGGTGTTCGCGTGGCGCACCTTCACCGAGACGCGCACCTACCAGTCGCTGGCGCAGACGCCCTGGGCCACGCCGCTGGTGTACCCGCAGGCGCTGTGGCTCGCCACGCTGGGCGTCTTCCTGCTGGTGGCGCTGGTGCTGGCGTGGCGGGTGCTGGCTCGGCTGCTGCGGCGCGACTGGGCTGGCCTCGAGATCGTGGCCGGGCCCGGCAGTGTCGAGGAGGAACTGCGCGCCGAGCTCGAGGACTTGAAGCGGCGATGACTGCGGCGTCCGTCATCCCGGCCTTCGACCCCCGGCCGTCACGTCGCCCGGGCGCGGTGTCGATGGCCTGCGCGGTCGACCTGACCGCTGTCCGTATCTCATCTCGTCTGTCGACGGAGCCTCTGCCGTGAGCATGACCATCCTGGGTATCGGCTTCGTCGCGATGCTCGCGCTGATGTTCCTGAGCCTGCCGGTGGCCTTCGCCATCCTGCTGGTGGGCACGCTGGGTGGCTACCTCGCCTTCGGCATGCCGCTGGTGGAGATGATGGGCGGCGTGGTCTGGGGCACGCTGAACAACCCGGTGATGACGGCGATCCCGCTGTTCATGCTGCTGGGCGAGTTGCTGCTGCGTGGCGGCATCGCCGACCGGATGTTCGACGTCCTCGCGGCGTGGCTGGGGCGCCTGCCCGGGGGCCTGCTGCACAGCAATATCGGCACCTGCGCGCTGTTCTCGGCCACCTCGGGCTCGTCGGTGGCCACGGCGGCGACGGTGGGCACGATCGCGCTGCCCACGCTGGGTGCTCGGGGCTACCCGATGCCGGCGGCGCTGGGCTCGCTGGCCGCTGGCGGCACGCTGGGCATCCTGATCCCGCCGAGCGTGAACCTGCTGGTCTATGGCTCGCTGGCCAATGTCTCGGTCGGGCAGTTGTTCATCGCCGGCGTGCTGCCCGGTTTGCTGTTGACGGGGCTGTTCTCGCTGTACATCCTGTTCGCGCACCGCGACGCCGGCGCGCGCGACCCGGCCACCCGGCTGCCGCTGCGCGAGAAGTTGGCGCTGCTGCGCTTCCTGGTGCCGCCGGGCGTGATCTTCCTCGTCGTCATGGGCAGCATCTACGGCGGTCTGGCCACGCCCACGGAATCGGCGGCACTGGGCGTCATCGCCGCGCTGTACTTCGTCTGGCGCCAGCGTCGGCTCACGCTGTCGCTGCTCGAACACTGCTTCCGCCAGGCGGCGCGCACCACCGGCATGGTGGTGCTGGTGATCGTCTGCGCGCTGCTGCTGAACGTCACGCTGTCGATGCTGGGCACCACGCAGGCGGTGACGCAGTGGGTAGGCTCGCTCGGGCTGGACGCCTACCTGCTGCTGGCGCTGCTGGTGGCCTTCTACGTCGTGCTGGGCATGTTCATGGACGCGATGTCCATGCTGGTGCTGACGGTGCCGGTGGCGGTGCCCATGGTGGTGGCCGTCGGCGTGGACCCGGTGTGGTTCGGCATCTTCATCGTCGTGATGTGCGAGATCGCGCTGATCACCCCGCCGGTGGGCATGAACCTGTTCGTGGTGCAGGGCCTGCGGCGGGACGGCGGCAGCTTCGCCGACGTGGTGCTCGGCTCGCTGCCCTATGTCTTCATCATGCTGGCCTTCGTCGCGATGCTGATCGTGTGGCCGCAGATCGCGCTGTGGCTGCCCGAGACGATGTCGGGATGAGGCCGGACATCACCCTGCCTGCCGTGGCGGACATGGGCGGCGTTGGCGGCCCTGGCGTTTCGGGCGACCCTGGCGTTCCGGGCGGCGCTGCTGCTGCGGGTGGGGCGGCTCGCCCTGCTGCCGCGTCCGCCCTGACGCGCCGCGTGCTGGTGGTCAACCCCAACACCAACCCGGCGGTCACGGCGCTGGTCGCGCAGGCCTGCAGCCCCTTCGCCCACGCGAACCTGCGCTTCGACGTGGTCAACCCGCTGCAGGGCCCGTTTTCGATCGAGAACGCCGGTCAGCGCGAGGAGGCCGAGCGCCAGGTGCTGGCGCTGGTCGCGCAGCGGTGCGCCGTCGAGCGCCACGACGCCTACGTCACCGCCTGCTTCGACGACCTGGCGCTGCAGGCGCTGCGCGCGCGCATGCCCGAGCCGGTCATCGGCACCTGCGAGGCCGGCATCGCCGCGGCGCGCACGCTTACACCGCGCTTCGTCATCGTCACCACCGTGGCCGATGCCGTGCCCGGCATCGCCGTGCTGATGAAGCGCTACGGCGCGGGCGAGCTCGCCACCGTCCGCGCCGCCGGCCTGGGCGTGGCCGAGGCCGCTGCCGCCGGCACCCAGAGCCTGGGGCGTCTTGTGCACACCGTGCGCGCCGCCGCGCGCGAAGACGGCGCCCGCGCCGTGCTGCTGGCCTCCGGCGGCCTGACCGGCCGCGCCGAGACGCTGTCGCGCGCCACCGGCCTGCCCGTGGTCGACGGCGTCAGCGCCGCCATCGCCAGAGCGGTCTTCCTGCTGCGGCGCGGCGCGGCGGGCTGAGGCGGCGCGCCGCGCGGGTGCAGCCGGTACTGTCGGTGGCCGACCGAGGCATGACCCAGCGTGACGATGTCCGACACACGCGATTGCTTGTTCGCCCAGTACCTGACAACCCCTGGCCGTTGCGGCGCCAGAGCCTGATGGACAAGCGCGGCGATGGCTCAACCGCCTCGGGCGCGATCAGGTCGTCTTTCCTGAACCTGCAACCGACCACCAGCCGCCTTCGCGGGCCGTGCAGGGTAACGCCCTGCCCGTGAAGGCACCTTCACCCGGCTCCGCGCCCGCTGCGCAGGTTGTGCACGTGCACATGCGCCCCGGCGCCGATGGCGCGGGTGGCGCGGCCGATGCCCTGGCCGTACTTGGTGACGACCTCGCCCTCGGCGATGTCTCGCAGTGCGAACTTGAGGCACAGCGCCACCGACTCGGGCAGGGTCAGTGTCAGGGGTGAGTGGCCGGGGCCGCGGGTCAGGTGCAGGGTGTGGCCAGCGGGTAGCGGGCGCAGCGCGGTGGCCACGGTGTCGTAAGGGTGCAGCACCAGCGCGTCGCCGGCGGGTGGGGCGGCGGGGGCGGCTTGGATGCTCACAGCGCCTCCCCGAGGCGGCTGACAACTTCGTCGCCGTCGTCGAGCACCTCGCCCCAGGTCAGGGTGCCCTCTGCGATGCCGATCATCTGGCCGAGCAGCCGGCCCGCGGCCTCGGCCAGCGTGTGTTCGCCGCGGAAGACGGCGCTGGCGCCGGCGTCTACCAGCGCGTCGGTGATGGCGCCGATCAGCGGGTTGGCGACGATGCCCGAACTCGGGTCTGACCGGCCGAGCTCCAGGCCGACGAGCAACTGGCCGATGTCCGCCGGCACGCGCCGCTGGCGCGAGATCTCGCGCGCCAGCCGGGCGCCGGCGCGCAGCGCGCGGTCGCTCAGCGTCAGGATGTCGTGGCCGCAGTCGTCCAGGCACACGGCGGCCAGCGGTTTGCCCGCGGCGGCGATCTCGCGCGCCAGCGCCTCGATCTTGGGCGTGTCGCTGCCGATCAGCAGCACCGCGCCGACGTTGGGGTGCCGCCCGAAACCGGCCAGCGCGCGCAGGTGCAGCGCCTGGTCGGCCCCGATCAGGCCGCCGCCGCAGGGCATGGTGACGAGCCGCGCGCCGGGTAGCGGCGCATGGGAATTTCAAATGCCCCCGCAAGGCCCGACGACCAGACCGCGACCCACCAGGACGGGATATCTGCAACAGCAAGATCGTGGCGGCGGTGCCCATTCGGACCGCCGCGCCACTCACCCCAGGGCTCGTCTGGCCTGGGCTGCGGCCTCGATCTCAGGGTTGGCCCTCGTTCGGCAACGCCGCGCCCACTCGGCGCGCAGAGCGTGCTCGCGCCCGAGGCCGAGGCCACGCTGGACGATGCCTCGGGCCTTCGCATCGTGCACCGCGCGCTGGAGGAGCCGCTGCGCCGCATCGTCGTGAACGCCGGGCTCGAGGCTTCGGTGGTCGTCTCTCGGGTGGAGGCCGTGCCGACGGGCGCCCCGCCCGCGTCCTGGGGCTACAACGCTGCCACCGGTGAGTACGGCGACCTGCTCGCGATGGGCGTGATCGATCCCGCCAAGGTCACGCGCGTGGCGCTGCAGAACGCCGCCTCCATCGCCGGGCTGGTGTTGATGACCGACTGCGTGATCGCGAGCGCGCCGCACGCTGTGGTGCCGGCGCCTCCTGGGATGGGACGTGGTGGGGTGGAGGAGGCGGAGTTCCAGCCGTGCACGGCGTTCATTCGGTCGAACTGCCGCTGGTGCGTTTGTAGCCTGCTTCCCGCTGGCTTCGCAAGGCCAGCACGAGGACCACGTCCTGTTGCGGCACGTGGTGGTACAGCGCCACGTAGCCGCGTGAGCCCCGGCCGATCACCAGCTCCCGCTTGCCGCGCCGTGCCTTGCGGCCGATGAACGGACTGTGCGTCAGTACCTCGAGAGCCGAGATGATGTCTGCCAGGCGATCCGGCGTGTCCTCGATGTCGAACCGGGCCTGATGCTCGAAGAAGCGATCGAAGTCGTCCAGCACTTCCGGCGCCAGTTCGATCCGCGGCATGGCGTCGACGTCAACGCGGCCGGGTGCGCGCGATGGGGCGGGCTGCCTTTTCGCCGCGCGCCCTCGCCTCGAGCCAGGTCTTGGCCTCGTCCCACGGCACGGTCTGGCCACTGGCGAGCACCTGGGCCCAGCGCGCGTCGGCCAGCCGATCGAATTCGGTGTCGATCTCGACCTGCTCCACCTGCTGAGCGATGGCCTCGAGGATGAAGGCGTGGGGCGACTTGCCCGTCAGGTGCGCGGCGGCCGTCAGCCTGGCTTTCAGGTCTTCCTCGAGGCGGATGGTGGTGGTCGGCACGGGAGTCTCCAGCAACTCGGGGTCAATGTAGCACTTGTGTGCTACTGCAGCCTGGGTCGGTCAGGGATCTGGCGTCGTTCCCGCTTCGCCCAGCGTGCGCATCCGCTGTCGCTCCGCAGCCAGCAGGTGGTGCCGCATGGCCTGGCGTGCGCGGGCGGGGTGGGCGGTGACGACGGCCTCGAGGATGGCGCGGTGTTCCTCGATGTTGTCGCGCTTGCGGCCGCGCGTCACGTACAGCGCCTCCATGCGCTGACCAAGCGGGCCCTGGCCCTGCTGCCAGAGCTGATCTACGACGAGGGCGAGCGCGGCGTTGCCGCTGGCGCGCGCGATCAGCAAGTGGAACTCGCGGTCGGCGGGGGCGTGCGTTTGGCCGGCCTGCATCTCGGCGGCCAGGCGCTCGAAAGCCTGCGCGAGCGCGGCGCGCTGCGCCGGCGTGGCCTGGCGCGCCGCCAGCGCCGCGGCCTCGGGCTCGACGATGCGGCGCGCGCGCAACACGTCGAAGGGCGAGAGTTCGCTCTCGGCGGCGGCTTCGGCCGGGGTGCCGCAGCCGTCGGCCGCCTCGTCCGCGGACCGGCCCGGCACAGGCCCGGTCGCGCGCCGCCGCACGTAGGCGCCGGAACCGAGGCGGATTTCCAGCAGGCCGCGCAGTTCCAGCGCGCTCAGTGCCTCGCGCAGCGAGCTGCGCGAGACTTTCAGCGACTGCGCCAGTTGGCGCTCGGCCGGCAGCCGCGTGCCGGGCTTGAAGGTACCGGCGACGATCAGCTGCGCGATTTCCTGCGCGATGCGCTCGTGCAGGCGGGGCGCTCGGATCGGTTGGATCGACATGCGCGGGAGTGTGCCGCAAGGGGGGCAGCATTCCCGTGGCCGTTGGCGGAGGCCGCGTGCGTTCGGTTCACTGTGCATTGACACCGGCGCCGCGTACGGATAAATTGGTCTGAAATTCAGACCAGACAGCCCCTGCGCCGACCCGGGCGCGTGGCAGCCCCGAACGGCCCACGAGGAGACCCCCCATGAAGACGCTCATTCGCGCTGCCACGACGCTGTATGCCGCATTCGCCCTGACCGTCACGGCGGTGCAGGCCCAGCCGGCTTTCCCGAACAAGCCCGTGCGCTTCGTCGTGCCCTTCGCGCCCGGCGGCCAGTCTGACGTGGTGGCCCGCATGGTGGCCGAGAAGCTGGCCGTGCGCTGGGGCCAGCCGGTGGTGGTGGACAACAAGGCGGGCGCGGCCACGACCATCGGCGCCGACATCGTCGCCAAGGCCCCGGCCGATGGCTACACGATGCTGCTCGCGCCCGCGCCCTTCGTGATCACGCAGTACGCCTACCCGAAGCTGCCCTACGACAGCCGGCGCGACTTCACGCCCGTCACGCTGCTCGTCACCAACCCGTTGGTCGTGGTCACCAACCCGGCCAAGGTGCCGGGGCGCACGCTGGCCGAGTTCGTCGACCATGCGAAGAAGACCCCCGGCGCGCTGGCCTACGGCACGCCGGGCAACGGCAGCCTGCCGCATCTGGCGGTGGAGTTGTTCCAGCTGCACTCCGCGATCCAGCCGCTGCACGTGCCCTACAAGGGTGGCGGCCCGGCGGTGATCGACCTGGTCGCCGGCCAGGTGTCCTTCATGTTCGCGAGCCCGCTCGAGGTGATGCAGCACGTCACCTCCGGCAAGCTGCAGGCGCTGGCGATGACCTCGGACCGGCGCGTGCCCTACTGGCCGCAGGTGCCGACGCTCAAGGAGTCGGGTTACCCCGAGTACGAGGCCTATGCCTGGTTCGGTGTCGTCGTCGCCGCGGCCACGCCGAAGGACATCGTCGCGAAGATCAACGCCGACATCGTGGCCGTGCTGCGCCAGCCCGACATGGTCGAGCGCCTGAAGAACCTGGGCGCCGACGTGGCCGCCGACACGCCCGAGGAGTTCGGCCGTTTCCTGAACGCCGAGCATGCGCGCTGGTCGGCCGCAGTCAAGGCGGCCAAGGTGACGGTGCAATGAAGACCTACCCCGAGGGCGGCCGCTTCAACGGCCGTATCGAGCGCACCGCCGGGCAGTCCGAGCCGGCATGGCCGCAGCCGCCGAAGGCCCGGCCCGGGTCGCCCAACGTCATCGTCTTCCTGCTCGACGATGTCGGCTTCGCGCAGCTCGGCTGCTACGGCTCGGACATCCGCACTCCGAACATGGACCGCCTGGCCGCCGGCGGGCTGCGCTTCCGCGACTTCCACACGACGGCGATCTGCTCGCCCACGCGGGCCTGCCTGCTCACCGGGCGCAACCACCACTCCAACGGCGTGGGGATCATCCAGGAAATGGCCACCGGCTACCCGGGCTACAACGGCATGATCCCTAAGGAGAACGGCTTCCTGTCGGAGATGCTGCTGGCCCAGGGCTATGCCACCTTCGCCATCGGCAAGTGGCACCTGACGCTGGCGGCCGAGTACGCCTCGGGCGCGTCCAAGGCGCGCTGGCCGCTGTCGCGCGGCTTCGAGCGCTTCTACGGCTTCCTCGGCGGCAAGACCAACCAGTGGTCGCCCACGCTGGTGCACGACAGCCACTACATCGACCCGCCGCGCAGCTGGAAGGAGGGCTACCACCTCAACGCCGACCTGGCCGACCAGGCCATGCGCTACATCACCGACCTGCGGACGGTGGCGCCCGACAAGCCCTTCTTCATGTACTACTGCCTCGGGGCCGGGCACGCCCCGCACCAGTGCGAACCGGAGTGGATCGAGCGTTACCGCGGCCGCTTCGACGCCGGCTGGGACGCCTGGCGCGAGGCCGTGTTCGCGCGTCAGCTCGAGATGGGCATCGTGCCGCCCGGCACCGTGCTCAGCGAGCGCCCGCCCTGGGTGCGTGCCTGGGCCAGCCTGTCGGCCGACGAGCGCCGCCTGTACGCCCGGCAGATGGAGGTCTTCGCCGGCTTCATGGAGCAGACCGACCACCACATCGGCCGCGTCATCGCCGACCTGGAGCGCCGCGGCGAACTCGACAATACGCTGATCCTGCTGGCTTCGGACAACGGTGCCTCGGCCGAGGGCGGCGAGCACGGCTCCTTCAACGAGTGCCAGTTCCCGAACCGCGTCGAGCCCACGGTGGCCGACAACCTGAAGCACCTGGACGAGTGGGGCAGCGTCAAGTCCTTCGCCAACTACGCCTGGGGCTGGGCCTGGGCCGGGAACACGCCGCTGCGGCGCTGGAAGCGCTACCTGCACCAGGGCGGCATGAGCGACCCGCTGATCGTGCACTGGCCGCGCGGCATCGCCGCCCGCGGCGAGGTGCGCTCGCAGTACGTGCACGTGGTCGACGTCACGCCCACCATCCTGGAGGCCCTGGGCCTGCAGCCCCCCGCGGTGCTGAACCACGTGCCGCAGCGCCCGCTCGAGGGCGTGAGCTTCGCCCACACCTTCACCGACGCGCAAACGCCGACGAACAAGCGCGTGCAGTACTACGAGATGATCGCCTCGCGCGCGATCTGGGCTGACGGCTGGAAGGCCGTGGTCGAGCAGCCGCAGGGCGAGATGCTGAGCGACGAGATGCTCTCGCAACAGAAGTGGGAGCTCTACCACGTCGCCGAGGACTTCTCCGAGACCCGCGACCTCGCCGCCGAGCACCCGGACAAGCTGGCGCGTCTGGTCGAGCTGTGGTGGGCCGAGGCCGGCAAGTACAACGTGCTGCCGCTGGACTCGCGCATGCAATTGCGCATGGGCGAGCGCAAGCCCGGCAGCCGCGCACCGGCGCGGCGGCACGTGTTCGAGCCTGGCGGCGCGCCGCAGTTCGAGTACACGGCGGTGAACCTGAAGAACCGCTCGCACACGATCACGGCCGACGTGCGCATCCCGCCCGAGGGCGCCGAGGGCGTGCTCTTCGCCCACGGCAGCTGGTTCTCGGGCTATTCGCTCTACCTCAAGGGCGACCGCCTGGTCTACGTGCACAACTACCTGGGCTTGCAGGAGTACCGCATCACCTCGGCCGGGTCGCTGCCGCGCGGCGACTGCACGCTCGCCTTCGCCTTCACCCGCACCGGCGAGCACCGTGGCCACGGCCGCCTGCTCATCGACGGACGCGAGGTCGGCGCGGGCGAGATCCCGCGCACGATCCCGGCCGTGATCGAGACCTCGGGCGAAGGCCAGTGCTGCGGCTACGACAGCGGCCTGCCTGTGACCGAGGACTACGACGCGCCTTTCCGCTTCACCGGGCTGCTGCGCCAGGTGGTCGTCGAGGTCGACCCCGGGCCGGGCGAGGACCTCGAGGCCCAGGTGCGCGCGGCCTTCACCGACCATTGAAGCGCGTCGCACTGGCGCGTCACGCACACAACACATCAGGGTGAAAGCCCGCAGGAGACGACGATGGACCGCAGACAACTGATGCTGGGCGCCGGCCTGACCATGGCCGGGCTGCCGAAGGCGCGGGCGCAGGCCTGGCCCGACAAGCCGCTCAAGCTGATCGTGCCCTACCCGCCGGGGGGCAACACCGACATCGTGGGCCGCCTGTACGCGCAGAAGCTGGCCGAGCGGCTGAAGCTGCCGGTGGTGGTGGACAACCGCGGCGGCGCGGCGGGGGCCATCGGCGCGGCTGCGGCCGCGAAATCGCCCGCGGACGGCTACACCCTGGTCATCGGCGACTCGGGCTCGCTCATCATCGCCGCGCTGGCCAATCCGAACCTGCCCTACGCGCCGCTGAAGGACTTCGCGCCGATCAGCCTGGTCAGCTCGGTCTCCATCGTCGTGTGCGTGCGCCCCGACTCGCCCATCCGCGACATGGCCGACCTGATCGCCCGCGCACGCGCCCAACCGGGACGTCTGACCCTGGGCACGGGCGGGATCGGCGGCCCAGCGCATCTGGCCTACGAACTGCTGGCCTCGATGACCGGCATCCAGCTGCTGCACGTGCCCTACAAAGGCGGCGCGGCGGCGACCACGGCCACCATCGGCGGCGAGGTGGACCTGATGATCGACGGATCGGCGTTCGCCCAGGTCAAGGGCGGGCGCCTGCGTGCCATCGCCGTCACCGGCCCGCGCCTGCCTGCCCTGCCCGACGTGCCGGGCATCGGCGAGACGGTCAGGGGCTTCGAGTTCACCAACTGGTGGGGCATGCTTGCACCGGCCGGCACCCCGGCCGAGGTGGTGCGCCGCCTGAACGAGGAGTTCACCGCGATTGCCGCCCTGCCGGACGTGCAGGAGCGGCTCACCGCCCTCGGCCTCGCGGCGCGCCACAGCACCCCACCGCAGTTCGGCGACTTCCTGCGCGCCGAAACCGACAAGATCGGCGGTGTCATCAAGTCCGCCGGTATCAAGCTCGGCTGATGCCCATGAGCCGGCGCCGCCCCAACATCCTCTGGTATTGCACCGACCAGCAGCGCTGGGACACGATCCGCGCGCTGGGGCAGCAGCACATCACCACGCCCACGCTCGACAGCCTGTGCGAGCGCGGCGTGGCCTTCCACCGCGCTTACACGCAGAGCCCCATCTGCACGCCCGCGCGCGCGTCCTTTCTGACCGGGCGCTACCCGGCCTCGCACCACGTCTACCGCAACGGCAACGCCTGGTTCCCTGCGCAGGAGACCCTGGTGACGCGGCTGTTCGCCGATGCCGGCTACGACTGCGGGCTCGTCGGCAAGCTGCACCTCAGCGCGGCCAAATACTACGAGAAACGCCCCGACGACGGTTTCCGCGTCTTCCACTGGAGCCACCACCCGCACCCCGATTTCATGCGCGGCCACGACTACGAGAACTGGCTGCGGCACGAGAAGAAGGTCGACCCGGTGGAGCTGTACGCCCCGCACAACGCCTTCTGCGGGCCGGGTGTGGCGGCCGAGTACCACCAGACCACCTGGACGAGCGAGATGGCCATCCGCTTCATCACCGAGCAGCGCGAGGGGCCGTGGATGCTGTCGCTCAACCCCTTCGACCCGCACGCGCCCTTCGACGCGCCACCAGAGTACCTGGCCCGGGTAGATGCCGAGTCGCTGCCGATGCCGGTGTTCCGTGACAGCGACATCGAGCGCCAGCGCGCCTTCGCCGCCATCGACCAGCAAACCAAGGTCGCGGTCGACCCGCGCCTGCGCCAGAAGGTGCAGACGGTGGTCGAGACCGAGCACGACCTCGTGGCCTCGGCCCCGCCGCGCGCCTACGACGCGCTTGAGGTCAAGGCGAACTACTACGCGATGATCATGCTGATCGACGACCAGTTGCGCCGTATCCTGGACGCGCTGCGCGCCACCGGCCAGCTCGACGACACCATCATCGTCTTCATGAGCGACCACGGCGAGTTGCTGGGCGACCACGGCCTGATCCTCAAGGGCTGCCGCTTCTTCGACGGTCTGGTGCGGGTGCCGCTGATCTTCAGCTGGCCGGGCGAATTGCGGGAGGGCCTGCGCAGCGACGCGCTCGTCGAGACCGTGGACGTGGCGCCGACGCTGCTGGAGGCGGCCGGACTACCAGTGCCGGCGTCGATGCAGGGGCGCTCGCTGCTGCCACTGATGCGCAGCGAGGTCGAGCCGCATCGCCACAAGGACTGCGTCGTCAGCGAGTTCAAGGACTCGATCGGCGGCCCGCAGCACGCCGACCACAGCCACGGCTCCATGGTCTTCGACGGGCGCTACAAGAGCGTGGTCTACCACGGGCACCGCGTCGGCGAGCTCTACGACACCGAAGCCGACCCCGGCGAGTTCGACAACCTCTGGGACGCCCCCGGCGCGCGCGAGCTCAAGTTCGAGCGCCTGAAGGCCCACCTCGACGCCATGATGGCCACGGTCAGCGCCGGGCCCGAGCGCGCGGTGGCCTACTGACGCGCGGTCCAGCTCGGCCGTGGGCCTGAGCGTAGCGCTGCCAGTCCTCCGCCTGCACCAGGCCCAGCTTCTGCGCGATGCGGTCGCAGCTGCGTGCGGCCTCCGCGGGCCCAAGGCCGAGCTGCTGCGCGGCCTCGCCCTCTGACAGGCCGCCTGCCAGCAGTTTCAGCAGGCGCAGCTCGCGCGCGCTCAGGCGCGCGCGAAACTCGACGCGCACGCGCCCCTGCGTGAGCGTGGGCTGAACACCCTCTTGACGAGGGTGGGGGTCAGAGGTCGACAACTGGTCTGAGAAGCGCGAACCCGACCCGCCAGGTGGTTCCGTCGCCTGGGTCGATGCTGGCTGTTCGCTGGTTGATGCGCACGACGGTGCCCACCACCGTCTCAAGGTACTTGTCCTCGAAGGCCACTTTGTCGCCGCACCGGAAGTCGTTGCGCGTTGGCCGCTGTGGCGCGAGAGGCGCAGGTGGTTCGTCGTTCTGCTTGCCTGGCCCTTGTGGCATTTCAACCGCCGTGTACGGCAGCTTCCACTGCCGCCTTGCGCCGATCAATGGCGTCCTCGATCACGCCGCCTCCCGCATCGCGGCTTCTGGCCGAGCCGCCTCTGGTTGCTCAGTCCCGATATTCCAAGGCAGCAACTGCTCGATCCGGTTGATGGGGTGGTCGGCAATGCGGGTCAACACCTCGGTCAGGTAAGCCATCGGATCCATGCCGTTGAGCTTGGCCGTCTCCACCAGGCTGTACAGCGCCGCCGCGCGCTCGCCCCCCCGCGTCTGATCCCATGAAGAGGCAGTTCTTGCGCTTATGCGCAGCTGCGCATGAACGGCCACGACCCCTACGCGTATCTGAAGGACGTCTTGGCGCGCCTGCCTACTCACCCGGCTAGCCGTGTCGAGGAGCTGCTGCCACATCGCTGGAAGCTGAGCACCGGCTGTCGCTGAACAAGTCCGGCCCTCGCCGTCAAGATGGTGGTGGCCGGACGCTTACCCAAGGCGGCCAGCCGCTGCATGAACTCCGGCGGGCTCATCACCAAATGCGTCGTGCCGTCGCGCCAAGGTGCCTTGAGCTTGAGCGCCACCTGCCCGGCGGCGTTGAGCTGCACCCGTTCATCCGACAGCGCGGGGCGGGTGATGCAGCGGCACAACTGCTCCAGCCGCTTGCGGTCGTGCGCTTCCACACGCACCGCGGCATGCAGCGGCCGCAGTGTGCGCGCTCCTCGCCGTCGGCATCCAGCTCGTCCAGCCAGGCCTGGCCCATATCCTCGACCAGCACGCCGCGGCGCAGGCGCAGGAAGCCGTGGGCCAGGATGCCGCATTCGAGGAAGGTTTCGAACTCGCCTTGCAGGCCGCGCCGGGCCAGCGGCCCGGCTCCTCGCCAGGCACAAACAGTCCCCCGGACTGTTTGTGTCCGGGCTCAGCTTTGATGAACCGGGGCAACTCGGCCCCGGTGCTGGCCTCGGTATGGGCGATGAAACTGGCCGCATGCTGCTGCACCAGGCGGTACAGCGTGGTCTGCTCGGGGCGGTGGCGCTCGTGGCGGAGCCGGTGGGGTTGGGCGGGCCGCACCGCGCAAGATCCCGCGCGCGCAGGCTGCCGGCGGGCGATCGACACGGTGGGGGTGCGGCGCAGTCCGGGGCCGCACAGCGTCGCTCGGATCGCCGGGCATGCCCACCCCCGTGTGGATCACCCCGATGGGGGATGCCGATCGAGGGTCCGCCCAACCCGAGGATGGGCGCCTTCGTTCAACGGCTCTGAGGGCTCCACCGATCCCAAGCCCTCGCCCCCACCGCCTCGCCCCACAGGTCCACCGTGACCGGCGTGCCCGCGTGGGGCGCGGCCGCGGCAGGGCCGCGCAGGTAGCCAAGCGCGACGCAGCGGCAGGCGGCCCAGCCCCAGCCAGCAGAGCTGAGCTCGCCCACGGATTCACCGCCGATGGAGACCGTCTCACCGCCCCAGGCATAGGCTGCGGGGTCGTCGAGGACGATGGTGACGAGCTTCTTGCGCAGCGGTTGACCGCGCGCCGCCAGCAAGGCCTCGCGGCCGATGAAGCCGGGCTTGTCCAGCTTCACGGCGATCTCCAGTCCGGCCTCGAAGGGCGTTTCGTCGGGCCCCAGCTCCGCGCCCCAGGCGCGGCGCCCGGCCTCGATGCGCAGGGCGTCCAGCGCGTAGTAGCCGGCGTCGCGCAGGCCCAGGTCCTGGCCGGCGTTCATCAGCGCCAGGTAGACGTGACGCGTCATCTCCACCGGCACGTACAGCTCATAGCCCGGCCCGCCCACGTAGGCCATGCGCGCGGCGCGCACCCGGGCATGGCCGAGATCGATCTCGCGGGTGTGCGAGAACTTGAGTGCCTGCGGCGACAGATCATCAGGCGACACCCGTGCCAGCAGCTCGCGCGCCTTCGGACCCATGACGCTGAGCACGCTCCACAGCGGCGTCACATCGGTCAGCACCGCGTGTTCGTCGGCGTTGATGTGGCGGCGGATCCAGTCGGCATCGCGCACCGGCTGGGCCGAGCCGGTGACCAACAGAAAGCGTTCGCCCGAAGCATCAGCCGGCAGGCGCATGACGGTCAGGTCGCTCTCGAAGCCGCCCCGTGCATTGAGCAGGCCGGTGTAGACCATGCGGCCCACGGGCGTGTCCACATCGTTGGCGCACAAGCGCTGCAGCACCGCCAGCGCGTCGCGCCCCTGCAGCAGCAGTTTGCCGAAGGACGTCTGGTCGTACAGGGCCACGGCCTCGCGCGTGGCGCGCTGCTCTTCGATCACCCAGTCCAGCCAACCCGGGCGGCCCAGGGTGTCCGCTGGTCGTGGCACGCCGGGCGGGCGGAAGTAGTTCACCCGCTCCCAGCCGTTCTTGCTGCCGAACTCGGCGTTGCGTGTGCCGTGCGGGCCAGGACGGGAAGAGCCCGCCAGCAGGTCATACAGCGGGCTGGTGCGCAGCGGGCGCGTGGTCTGCAGCTCCTGGCGCGGCCAGCGCATGGCGTAGTGCAGGCCCAGGGTCTCGCCCGTGCGCTCGGCCAAGCCCTTGCGGTTGGCGTTGTGCGGGCCGAAGCGGCGGATGTCCACGTCCCACAGGTCGCCGGGGGGCTCGCCATCGGCGATCCACTGTGCGATCAACTGGCCTGCGCCGCCGGAGTTGGCGATGCCCGCCGAATTGAAGCCGGCGCACACGAAATAGTTGCGCAGCTCCGGCGCCTCACCCAGGATGAAATTGCCATCGGGCGTGAAGCTCTCCGGGCCGTTGAGCAGCATCTTGATGCGGGCCGTCTCCAGGCAGGGCGTGCGGTGGATGGCGTTGGTCATCAGGATCTCGAACTGGTCCCAGTCCTCGTCCAGCAGCTGGAACTGGAAGCTGCTGGGAATCGGGTCCACCGTCCACGGCTTGGCCTGGGGTTCGAAGCCGCCCATCAGCAGGCCGCCCACCTCCTCCTTGTAGTAGATGAAGCCGTCGGGGTCGCGCATCACCGGCAGCATGGGGTGCACGCCCTCGATCTTGTCAGTGACGATGTAGAAATGCTCAGCCGGGTACAGCGGCACCGTCACCCCGGCCAACGCGCCGAACTGCCGCGCCCACTGGCCGGCGCAGTTCACCAGCGTCTCGCAGTGCACATCGCCTTGCGCGGTGCGCACGCCCACTGCACGCGGGCCGCCTGGGCCCTCGGCGGTGAGGACACCGGTGACTTCCACGCCTTCCACCATGCGCACGCCGCGGTTGCGCGCGCCCTTGGCCAGCGACATGCACAGGTCCGCCGGGTTGGCCTTGCCATCGCCCGGGATCCAGATCGCGCCTTGCAGGTCGTCGATGCGCATCACGGGGTAGAGCTCCCCGGCCTGCTGCGGCGAGATCAGCTCCACCTCCACGCCAAAACTGCGCGCCAGCGCCGCCTGCTTGCGCAGCACCTGCATGCGCTCGGGCGTGCGCGCCACGTTCACGCTGCCGCATTGCTTCCAGCCCGTGGCCAGGCCGGTCTCCTGCTCCAACGTCGAGTACAGCTCGATGCCGTACTTGCTCATGCGCGTCATGTTGCGGTTGGGCCGCATCTGCCCGATCAGGCCCGCAGCGTGCCAGGTGGTGCCGCTGGTGAGTTGGCCCTGCTCCAGCAGCAGCACATCCGTGAGGCCCAGCTTGGCGAGGTGGTAGGCCGTGGAGCAGCCAGCGATGCCGCCGCCAACGATGACGATCTGGGCGTGGGTGGGAAGGGTCATGGCGGTGATGTGCAAGGGCAAAAGCGCTGTTGATCGCAGACCTTGTCAGGCTAACCCATGCCCGCGGGAGCCGACAATGCGCAGCGTTGCAGGAACTGCGCTCTGCCTGAAAACCCTATGGCCAAGACCTCCTCTCCCAAGACGACCGCAACCTCGACTTTGGGCATGGTGGCCCGGGCAGCAGGCGTCTCGGCCAGTACCGTGTCACGGATCCTGAATGGAACGGCGGTGGTCAGTGAGGCCAAGAAACAGGCCGTGGACGACGCGATTGCCAAGCTGGGCTTCGTACCCAACCCCGTGGCACGAGGACTGGCTGGCGGCCGCACGCTGAGCGTCGGCGTGGTCACGCAGTCCATCGACAGCCCGTTCTACGGGGTGGCGCTCAGAGGCATCGAGGACGAACTGGACCGAGCCGGCTACAGCCCGCTCTTCGTCAGCGGCCACTGGAACGCCACCGAAGAAGCACGCTGCATCGACATGCTGCGCTCGCGTCGGGTGGACGGCATCATTGTGCTGACAGGCCGTCTCAGCGACACCGCACTGAAGCACTATGCCAAGGCCCTGCCCATGGTGGCCACGGGAAGGCGCCTGAAGGCCCCCAACCTGTACACCCTGGACTTCAACAACTTTGAAGGTGCACGCCTGGCCACGGAGCACCTGACTTCGCTCGGTCATCAGCGCATCGCGTTCATTGCGGGCAACGCGGAGCATCCGGATGCAAACGAACGCCTGCGCGGGTACCGGGCGGGCCTGGAATCCGCGGGCATCACCTTCAATGCGGAGTTGGTGGCCGCCGGGCTGTTTCACGAGGAGAGCGGGATGTTGGCTGCTGAGCGTCTGTTGGACACCCGCCAACGCTTCACGGCCTTGTTTGCAGCCAATGACCAGATGGCCTTGGGTGCATGTCTGGCCTTGCAGCGGCGCTCCCTGAAAGTGCCGCAAGATGTGTCGGTGATGGGTTTTGACGACTTGGCCATCTCGCGCTACAGCATTCCTCCCTTGAGCACCGTCCACCACCCGGCCTACGAACTCGGCCAGGGGGCGGCAACGGCCATGCTGTGCCTGTTGCGGGGCGAAAAACCTGGCTTCACCCTGCCTGGCCCGCGGGTCATCGCTCGCGAGTCGACAGCGGCTCCCAGCATGCGGCCCTGAAAGGCAGGCACATCAGCAGATACCCTGATTTGACAGAGATGACATGCGTCAAGATAATTTGAAAGCGCTTTCATACTTCCACTACAACAGTTGACGTGCATCCCACCTTGACGCCGAGGGATGTGCGATCCAGATCTCCCGCGACCGCAACGCGCCAGGAATCGGCCCACCCCCACGAGCACCGCGATGACCGAGTTCAGCAAGCGTCTCGCCACCATGGGCCGCCGTCATGCGATGGTCGGCGTGGCCGCCCTGGGACTGGCGACAACGGATGCGCTGCACGCCTCGAGCGGGCGCAAGCTCACGGTTGCGGCGTTTCCCCTGCTGGATGAAATCATCAAGGCGTCATTGCCCAGGTGGCGCCAGCGCCACCCGGATGTGGCCGTGGAAGTGGTGAGCCGGCAGTATGTGGACCACCACACCGCCATGACCACCGCGCTGTCCACCTCGGTCTACCTGCCTGACGTGATGGCCCTGGAAGCCAGCTACGTGGGGCGTTTCTCGCAAGGAGAGGGCCTGCAGGATCTGTCCCTGGCACCGTTCCAAGCGGAAGCTTTGAACCCGCGATTCGTACCCTACGCCTTCGAACAGACACGCAACCGCCGCGGCGCACGGGTGGCGGTGCCCACGGACATCGGGCCCGGCACCTTGCTGTACCGCGCCGACATGCTGGCCAAGGCCGGGCTCAGTGAAGCGGATCTGACACCGACCTGGGAGGCCTACGTGGCAGCGGGCGCCAGGATCAAGGCTGCCACGGGCGCCTACCTGGTCGGCAACGCCCAGTCGCTCAAGGACATCGTCATCCGCAGCGGCCTGCGCCCAGGCGAGGGGCTGTACTTCGACAAGGACTCCAGGGTCTTGGTGAACTCACCGCGCTTCCACCGGGCCTTCGAGCTTGCCAGGCAGGTGCGGCAGCGCCAACTTGACGCCAAGGTGAGCGCATGGTCCAACGAATGGGCTGAAGGGTTCCGTCGGGGCTCGATTGCCACCGATCTCACAGGCGCCTGGATGGTGGGGCAGATGGCCAACTGGGTGGCTCCGAGTACCAAGGGTCTGTGGCGCGCTGCACAGCTGCCAGAGAACACATTCGTCGGTTACGGCGGCAGCTTCTACGCCATCCCACGCAGGGCCCGCGCCGAGAACAAGGCGCTGGCCTGGGAGCTCATACAACTTCTGACGCTGGACCCCGCGCTGCAGCTGGCAGCCTTCAAGGCCCAGGACGCCTTTCCAGCGCTGGTGGAAACGCACCAGGACCCCTTCTTCGAGCAGCCCGTGGCATTCCTCGGAGGTCAGCCGGCCCGTGTGGTGTGGCGTGAAGCGGCGCGCCGCATCAGTTCCACCGAAGTGCACAAGCAGAACAACTTCGCAGATGAAGTCATCAGCACCGAATTGGACAACGTGCTGGACCGCGGCAAGCACATTGGCCAAGCCCTGGCCGATGCACAGCGCCTGTTGGAGCGCAGGGCCCACCGATGAAACGCTCCCTTGGCCAGACCCTGCGGCTGTCGCCGCGCTGGGCACCCTACGTCTTCATCAGCCCCTTTCTGGTGCTGTTCGCGGTGTTCGGGGTGTTCCCCCTGCTGTTCTCCGTGCACCTGGCGTTCCAGTCCTGGGAGCCCACCAGCGGTCTGGATTCGATGAGCTTCGTGGGACTGGAGAACTTTGCCTTCGCGCTGCAGGACGAGTGGTTCTGGAAGTCGCTGAAGAACACCCTGTGGCTGGCCGTGGTGTCAGGCGCACCGCAGCACCTCGTGGCCATCCCGCTGGCGGTGTTCATCCATCACTCGTTCAAGCACCTTCGAGATGGGGTGATCGGGGCCTACTTCCTGCCCTACATCACGTCCACGGTGGCCATCGCCATCATGTTCAGCTCGCTGTTTTCCAAGGACTTCGGTCTCATCAACGCGACGCTCCAAGCAGTCTTCGGAGCCGAACGTGTCGATTGGCTGGGGCAGGCAGAGAACATCAAGCCAGCCATCGCCTTCGTCGTGTTCTGGCGCTACCTGGGCTTCAACGTGGTGCTGTACCTGGCCGCGCTGCAGACCATTCCGAAAGACCTGTACGAGGCCGCCACCATGGACGGTGCCGGGCGTTGGCAACAGTTCTGGTGCATCACGCTGCCGAACCTGAAGCCCATGATCTTCTTTGGCGTCACCCTCAGCGTGATCGGCGGGCTGCAACTGTTCGAGGAACCGTTCATCCTCACAGGCGGCAGAGGCGGTGTGGACCAGTCCGGGATGACCTCGGCGGTCTACCTCTACCGGATGGCCTTCGACTTCAATGACTTCGGTGGTGCCAGCGCGATGTCATGGCTGCTGTTCGCGGTGGTGGCCGTGCTCACCTGGTTGACCAACCGTGCCTTCCGCCCCCGCGGCGGCCCGGCGTGAACCCAGGCTGCCCCAGATGAATCCGCAACGCATGGCCCCATGGGCTGCCAAGCTGATGGTGCTGGTGGGGGCGCTCATCATGTTGGCGCCGTTTTACTTCATGTTCGTCTTTGCGACGCACTCGCGAACGGCCATCTTCAACATGCCGCCACCGATGTGGTTCGGCGCGGACCTGCTGGACAACCTGCAGATCCTGACCTCGCGCTTGCCCTTCTGGCGCAACCTCGGCTGGAGCCTGTACGTCGCGCTGGCCTCCACCGCGCTGACGCTGGTGTTCTGCTCGATGGCCGGGTACGCGTTTGCCTTGATGGAGTTCCGATTCAAGAAGAGCCTGTTCACGTTGGTCATGGCCACGATGCTGTTGCCCTCGTTCATGAACATGATCCCCACCTTCCTGATCATGGACGCGCTGGGCTGGATCGACCAGCACCGCGGGCTGTACATCCCCGGAGCGGCCAGCGCCTTTGGCATCTTCCTGATGAGGCAGTTTGCCGCCAGCGCGATACCACGCGACCTGATCGAGGCCGCGCGGATGGACGGCTGCGGAGAGTTCACCATCTACTGGCGCATCGTGCTGCCGCTGCTTCAGCCTGCGCTGGGCACGCTGGGACTCATCACTTTCATTGCCTCGTGGAACAACTTCATCGGGCCCCTGATCGTGATGCGCAGCGCAGACCAGTACACGCTGCCCCTTGCGCTGCGCAGCCTGCAGAGCCCGGTCAACACCGAGTGGGGCGCGTTGATGGCCGGCTCGGCCATCGCCACGATTCCTCTGCTGATCTTGTTCGCGCTGTCTTCCAGGCAGCTCATTTCCGGCCTGACCACCGGCGCAGTCAAGTGAAGCTTGAGACAAACAGCAAGCCGCTCGTCATCACCATCCACCTCGTCAAGACCTTGGTCTGACCTCAAGACGCCATGAACGCCCCATCCGAACACCCAGCCCTGCAACCTCTGCTGGATCCGACCATGGTCTTCCCTGCGGATTTCGTCTGGGGAGTGGCCACCAGCGCCACCCAGATCGAGGGCGCGGCCGCACTGGACGGCAGAGGGGAATCCATCTGGGATCGTTTTTGCCTGACGCCCGGCCACATTGCCGACGGCAGCTCTCCGCGGACCGCCTGCGACCACTACCACCGGCTTGAGGAAGACCTGGATCTGATTGCGTCGCTGGGAGTGAACGCCTACCGGTTCTCGGTTTCATGGCCGCGGGTACGTCCTGCGGGGGACGGCCCGTGGAATGAAGCCGGTATCGCGTTCTACAGGCGCCTGGTGGAGGGCCTGCATGCCCGCGGCATCCAGGCGCATGCGACCCTGAATCACTGGGATCTTCCACAGGCCCTGCAAGACCAAGGCGGATGGGAGGCCAGGGAGACCGTCGATCGGTTCGTGGAGTACGCGCTGGGCATGGCCCAGCATCTGGGCGACCGCCTCAGCTCGCTGACCACCCACAACGAACCCTGGGTGATTGCCATGTTGGGGCATGACAGTGGCATCTTCGCGCCAGGCATCCGGCACAGGGCCACTGCGATGCAGGTGGCCCACCATCTGCTGTTGAGCCACGGGCTGGCGCTGCGCGCGTTGCGCGCCCAGGGATTCAGCAAGCCGCTGGGCATCGTGCTCAACCTGGCGCCCCTGATGCCGGCCACGCCGTCTGAACAAGACATCGCGAAGACCCGAATCGAGGACGGGCTCCTGCTGCGCTGGTACATGGATGCGCTGTTTGGCCGCGGGTACCCCACCGACGTCCTGCAGCACCTGGGCGAAGACGCACCTCGGGTGCAGCCCGGCGACATGGCTGTGATCGAGACACCGATAGATTTTCTCGGCATCAACTACTACTCGCGCTCAGTGGTGAGCGCAGGCGAGCCGTTCGACGTGAAATCCAGTGAATGGCCACTGACCGACATGGAATGGGAGATCTTTCCACAAGGCCTGACGGAGCTTCTGCTGCGCCTGCACCGCGACTACACGTTGCCCCCCACCTACATCACCGAAAACGGCGGGGCGTTCCCCGACCGCCTGGATGCTGACGGCAGGGTGCGTGACGCCGACCGGACGGAGTATCTGAAGCAGCACATCGCCGCATTGGCAATGGCGATGCGCCAAGGGGTACCGATGGCAGGCTACATGGTGTGGAGCCTGATGGACAACTTCGAATGGGCCAGTGGCTATGCCAAGCGCTTCGGTATCGTCCATGTGGACTACGCCTCACAAGCTCGAACCCTGAAGGACAGCGCTCTGTGGTGGCGTGACATGCTGGCTCGACAATCGGCCTTGCACAGCCAGGGAAGAGGGTGACATGGCTGCCGTCACCCTGAAGGCGCTGACCAAGCGCTTCAAGGACACGGAAGTCATTCGGGGCATCGACCTGCAGGTGGCCGATGGCGAATTCATGGTGTTCGTCGGACCTTCAGGTTGCGGGAAAACCACCACCCTGCGCATGATCGCCGGCCTGGAAAGCCCGACGCAGGGCGATGTCCTGATCGACGGAGTACGGTGCAACGACATCCATCCCGCCGAGCGCGGCGCCGCCATGGTGTTCCAGAGTTACGCCCTGTATCCCCACATGACGGTGGCTGAAAACATGGGTTTCGCCTTGCGCATGGCAGGCGTGGGGCGACAGGAGCGTGATACCCAGGTTCACCGCGCTGCCCAGTCCCTGCGCCTTGACGACCTGCTGGGGCGTTACCCCCGGGAATTGTCCGGCGGGCAGCGTCAACGTGTGGCCATCGGCAGGGCCATCGTTCGTCAGCCCAAGGTCTTTCTTTTCGACGAGCCTCTGTCCAATCTCGATGCAGCCTTGCGAGTGGAGATGCGTATCGAACTGCGTCGCCTGCACCAGACGTTACGCAGCACGATGATCTACGTGACGCACGATCAGGTCGAGGCCATGACGCTGGCCGACCGGATCGCTGTCTTCAATGAAGGACGGATTGAGCAGGTAGGCACCCCACTCGATCTGTACAACAAGCCCGTCAATCGATTCGTGGCCGGCTTCATGGGATCGCCCAAGATCAATTCCGTCGAACGTCCCGCTGCAGGGTCATCACCAGACCACCAGACGTTGTGGGCTGTGCTGTCACATGATGACAATGACCGCGTGGCCAGCTGCGGAGTCCGTCCTGATCAACTCCTGGTGTCCGTCCATGGCGCCGGTGTGCCCGCCACACTTTCGCTGGTGGAGCACCTGGGAGACTCCGCCGTCGCGCACGTTCGTGTGGACGGGATTGACAGCATGCTGCGCGCCAAAGTGGAAACCAGCGGGCAGCGGCTGGAGCAAGGCAGCCGCGTACAACTGAGCCTCGTCAAGGGAGCTGCGATCTCGTTCGATGCTCAAGGCCGGCGTCTGACCTGACACCGCGCCTCGCTGCTACCTGCCGATCACCAGCAAGCTCAGGCAGTTCGGCCTGGCGAAGGCCCGGCCGAATGCGCCTAGCGCGACCAGAAGACGGCGTCAATATCGATGGCTGCCGTCGCGCCTGCGAAGCCCGCCGTCTTGCCAGTGGTCGCGTAGCGGTCTGCAATCACCAGGGGCTGGGTCACCCGGCTCATGTCGAGAACCGAGACCTGCATGCCTGAGGCGCGCTCACCCTTCAGGTCGCTCAGAGGGATGCGCAGCGTGTGCCACTGACCGTCGCTGCGGTAGCCGTAGGCGTTGGCTTGCGGGTCGAGCACCAGCAGCTTGAGGAAGGCCGATTCATCGCCGTTGCTGCCCGTCATGAAGCCCAGTTCCAGCTTGCCGGGATAGAGGGTGCGGATCGACAGGTTCAGCACGCCGCCGGTGGCAAAGGCGGAAAGGTCCTCGGCCACGAGGGCGTCGACGGACAACGCGAAGGCAAAGCCCCAGCCCCATGAGGCAGGCCCTGGGGTCACGCGGACGATTTGGGTGCCTTCAACAGCATCGGCTGCGCCCACAGTGGTCGTTGAAGCAGAGCCGCCAGCCCATGCGAGGGGGGTCAGTGCAGCGGCCGGAGCGGCCTCGCCAGCAACCGGCGTCTCGGTCAAGAGCGAATATCGCGTTGCCACCACCGAGGCGCCGACCGTGAAGGGCTTGTGAAAGACGGCATCGGCGTCGCTGTAACGCTCAGCCGTCCAGTCCTCCTGGGGGAAGAGACTCTGCAACGCATACCGGGCCTTGCGGTTGACGTCAAAGAGCCCCCATTTGTCGTCACTCCTCTTCCAGGGTTCGTCAAACGCCTGGAACCAGAAGATCTTCGCAGGCGCCGCGGCGCTGCCCTCGGCGGCCCAGGCGCGCAACCGGTCCAAGTACAGCTTCTGATTGACCGGATGGGCCCGGAAGACTTCGCCGTCGGCGAGCTCCGCCTTCCAACCCGTTTCCCCTATCACCACAGGCAAGCTGGGATGCCCTGCCTTGCGCAGATAGGTGCGAACCGCGTCGTGATCTTTTCGAGCCTTGGCCAGGGCACTGTCCATCATGGCCATCGCCCGAACGTTTTCAGCCGCTTCTGTGCGCCGCCACTCCCAGAGCGCGTACTTGGTGTCGATCAAGGGGTAGGTGTGGATGGCCACGTAGTCGACGGCATCCACGATGCTGCGGGGGTCTGAGCCGTCCACACCGGCATAGAAGGCCCAGTTGTCATCCGAGGTCACCGGCTGCTGCACCGCCCCCCGAACCTGCCGGATGTATCCCAGCATCCTGGGGACCGTGATGCGATGTCCGCTCCAGGACACCATCGCTTCATTGCCAACACTGACGGTGGACACGATCGACCGGAACTCGTTGGCAAGCGCGATGCCGCGGGAAATCTGATCTTGATTGGCTTGTTCGTCAGGGCTGATCCAGATGCCCAGTTGCACCTTCAGGTCCAGCCCCGTGTCGCGGATCACCTCCAGCGTCTGGCGGCCCACCTTGTCGCTGCTGGTGAAAAGGCGGATCAATCCGAACCCTGCCCGCACGACGAGACGCAGGTCTTGCTCGATGTTGGCCTTGGGTACGGATTCAGTATCCTGATTGTTGCTGCGGAATGGGGCGTAGTTGACTGCCTGGCGCTGCAGAAAATCGGCATCGAGCGCCCGGCGCTCCACCCCAGTGACCGGCAGGTTACCGCTACCACCGCCGCAAGCAACGATGAGTGGAACCACGACCAAGGCAGGCAGGAACTTGCCCAAGGCGGCGGCCACCCAGTTCAGGCACCGCGAATAGAAGCTCAAGCTGATCATGATCGGCAACCTCAGAACGTGTAGACAACCCCAAGGCCCATCGATTGACCGCTGCGGTGGGCGCGTGAATCCACACCGCTGAAGGCAGCGTTGTCGGGCATCGACATGGGAGACAAACCAAGCCGCCCGTAGCGAACAGCCCCTGCGAGCAGATAGGCCTGAAGTCCGTTGCCGAAATCGTGGTTGAGCCCCAGCGACCCGATCGTGGCTGTGTTGCGCTGGCCACGCTCACTCGGGTTCGCTGTAGACGCCTTGCCCAGATGGGTCACTCCGGCAGACCAGGTCCAGGGGCCCATCCGGTAGCGGACACCCGCCATCAAGTCCAATGAACGGGCAGCGTATCCTGGGTCGGTCATGCCATCACGGACGCCGTTCCAGTCCACGTTGAACATCGAGTTCCACTGCGCACCGGTAGTGGCCGTGGCCGGCGCGGTCATCACCGCATTGGCGCCGCTCCAGCGGTTGTGTCGGATGCCACCGGAGGCCTCCCACCGGGCGTCGATCTGGTAGCGCGCCATCACCATCACGATGGCCTGGCTGGAGGACCTCAGCAACGCATCGTCAGCCGGAAAAGGAGTGAGACCAGTGAAGGGTCCATGCCCCCACGCTGACGGGGTACCGTTGCGGGCGTGCTGCAAGATGGTGTCCACCACCAGGTCACCTTTCACATACTGACCGTAAAGCTCCACCAATCGCGGCTTGTTGACGCGGAAACCCGTGTCGCCCCGATCAAGCGTCATCTCCAGCACCAGGTCACCTTCGGCCACATCGAAGGGACGGCTGGTGTACCGAACCGCTTTGGTCAGCAAGCCGTATCCGGCCCCGCTGGAAGACCATGGTTCAGCCTGCCCGACGTTGCTGCCGTAGGGGTAGTCTGCAACCGCCCACGAACGCGTGGGCATCGCACCAATGGCAAGCCGCCCGTACTTCTCATGCGAGACGGCGACGTTGCGCTCGTAGAAGAAGCCGGGGATGTCGCTGTCGCCGTCCCGGCGTCTCTGGCTCAGCAGGCCCGACAAGCGAACACCCTGGCCCAGATCAAAGTTGGCCCCGAGCCACGGTTGAAACAGCACCGTCTGGACAGTGCGGGTTTCATACGGCGCACCTGAGGCCAGGGCATCGGCCCAAGCCTTCTGCTTGCTTTCGCCGATCTCCACCTGGCATGAAGGACATTGCCGGGTCTTGTAAACGAATTCGTTCTTGATGAACCCGTTCAACACGAAGGGACCAAAGTCAAGGGCCGCAGCGGGCACAGGACACCACAGGGCGCCCAGCAGGGCAACGCCGGCGCTCCCGGTTCGACCACGAATCGCGAAGACGCGTTCGGTCAATGCGCGCGCACCGCGCGAAGAAGTCTGGCTTGATGCGTAGGGTTCACCCATGTCGTGTCCTGTGGTCAGGGTTCGGACGGCTTGCGCCTCGATGCTGGTGCAGCTGTGCAGGCTTGTGTTGATCAGTCGATCCATAAGAATCGTCCGCACTTGAAGCGAGCCAGGCTCGCAAGCCCACAACTTGAAAGCGCTTTCACAGCATAGCGCACCGGCAACGACACGGTCAACCGCTGACGCGCGCTCCGCAAGGCCCGTCGACACGGATCGAGGGTAAGTTCTGACAAGGGTAAGTCCTGACATTGACCTCTTGAAAGCGCTTTCATTATCATACTCGCGTGGCAACTCCAGGTCGGCTCGCCCCATGAATCCTCACCGTGTCCTGTGCGCGTTGCTGGCCGTAGCGGGCTTCGCTGTGGGACAGGCTTGCGCTGAAGGCATGCGGGTGGGCAGCGCGGTCGTCCACACCACGGTGCGATCAGGCGCTGACAGGTTGCCCGATCCAGCACCTCTTCGAACACCTGACATGCTCAGGCGTGCTGCGCCGACGAACCAGTGGTATTCCAACCTGATGTACCCGGGCAAGCCCGAGCCCGTCTTCGCGCACCCGCTTTCGGTGCGTGCCTTGCCACAGGGTCTGGAGGTGGCGCTGCCGGTACGTATCGCGGTGGAGACCGAGCGCAGGGATACGGAAATCCACGCAGCCCACCGAAACCCCATCGTCGTGACGCCAACGGCCTTCACAAGCGGCACGCACCGGCTTTCGGACCATGATGACTGGTCGATCGAGATTGATTGGGCCCGTGGCGATGACCGTCTGCGTGCGCGGGTGGCTCACGGCAGCCCCTATGTGCAGTTCATCTTGTCCACTGGAGGGTTCCAGGTTGCGCTGCCGCCAGGCGCCAACGCTGCTCCCGACCCTGCGCTGCCGCATGCTCTTCGGGTGAAGGTCGGTGCCACCGCCTACGCTGTTTTCGCGCCCTCGGGAACTCCATGGAGCCGCAATGGCGAATCCACATGGCAAGCCTTGCCGCCAAGTGGTCGCGGTTACCTGTCCCTGGCCGCGTTGCCCGATGAGCGGCCCGAGACCTTCGAACTGATGACGCGCCACGCGTTCGCCTTCCTGAACGGCACGAAGGTGGACTGGGCCTATGACAGCCGCGACAGTCGCGTCACCACGCGCTTCACGGCCAGCACCCGGCCCATGGAAGGCGAAGAGCGCAGGCCGCTGCTGGGTCTGTACCCTCATCACTGGTTCCGCAACCCGCTGGTCGAAGGCCGCCTCGGGCCCGCGTTCGACACCTTGCGTGGGCGCATCAGGCTGCTGGCGGACAACACCTTCACCACCCAGACCACCTACCAAGGGTTCGTGCCCCGGTGGCCGGGTGTCCAACTCAGCGTCTCACCAGCAGGCAAGGATTTGCCGGGCGTGATGGACAGCGACATGACCAACGCACGCCGCATGATGCTGGAGATCGGCAAAGGGTCCTACTGGCAAGGCAAGGGCCTGCAGCGCATTCTGAAGCTGGCCGATGTCTTCGAAGCTCAAGGCGATGTTCGCGGGCGCGACCGGCTGATCGACCTGGTACGCCGGCGCATGGAGTCCTGGTTCTCGGGCGCCGACCGCAAGACCTACTTCCTGCGCGACACCACCATCGGGACATTGCTCGCCTACCCGGAGGAGTACTTCAGCGTCGAACAGATGAACGACCACCACTTCCACTACGGGTACTGGATCCGAAGTGCCGCCGAGATTGCGCTACGGGACCCCGAGTGGGCCGCGCCGCACCGGTGGGGTGGGGTCGTCGATCTGCTCATCGAAGACATCGCCACTACCCAGCGTGGAAGCCGGGAATTCCCCTTTCTGCGCAACTTCGACCCTTACGAAGGCCACTCCTGGGCATCAGGCAACGCCATGGGGGGCTGGGGAAACAACCAGGAGAGTTCTTCTGAAGCCGTCAATGCGTGGGTGGGGCTGATCCTGTGGGGAGAGGTCCAAGGCCGCAAAGACCTTCGGGATCTGGGGATCTGGCTCTACACCACCGAGATCGAAGCCATCCAGCACTATTGGTTCGACATCCATCGCCTGGTCCTGCCGCCCGAATACCGCAGCGCGGAAGTCAGCATGCTGTTCGGCGGCAAGATCGCGCACAACACTTGGTGGACCGATGAGCCCAGGCAGATCAAGGGCATCAACCTGCTGCCCATCACCACGGCCTCCACCTACCTCGGCCTCAATCCTGCCTTCGTACGCCGCAGCCTGGGCACCTTGGAAGAGGAAAGCCGGATCTACGCTGCGCGCGGCAAGGCAGCCAAGCCCGCGGACATCTGGCAGGACATCTTCGCCAAGTATCTGGCGCTGGTCGATCCTGAGGAGGCACTCAAGCGTTGGGATCGCTGGGGCTCGGTGGAGTTCGGTGACACCCGCAGCCACGCACTTCACTGGATGCTCACACTTCAACACCTTGGCACACCAGACTTCCAGGTCACCGCCGATACGGCGCTGTACACGGTGCTGCGCCGCAAGAGCGGTCAGCGCACCTACCTTGCCTACAACGCCGGACCTGAGCAAAGAACCGTCGCGTTCAGTGATGGCACCGTGATCCAAGTGCCGTCTCGAAGCCTGGGCATGCGCGAGGGCCCTGCGCCTTGAACGCCACTCCTCGGCAGCCTGTGCGCCGCCGCAGCTGACTCGAATACCCCTTCCACCTTCGGAACCCGACCATGTCCAAGAACCCCTCGAACCGCAAGTTGAACGCCGCATTGCGTGACGGGCAGACGAACACGCCCAAGTCGGGCCGAACTGCCCTGGGGTCCCTGACCTTGGCAGCGCTGTGGACGATGGCAGCCCAGGCGTCCCAATTGCCCAGGCAGGACCGGCAACAGGCTGAAGCGGAAGGCGAATCGCCCGAGCAACTGCAGCACAGCGCCCAAGAAACCGCTCAGGCCACGCTGACATCGGCTGAAGGTCCCGGCCTGGCGGGCAAAGAAGCGGCCAGCACTGGCGGCAAGCACGCCATCGAAAGCACGCTGGAGGCCCTGGTGGAAGGCCTTCAAGCAGAGTCGGTTGAACGATCCTCTGTCAACAACGCAACGCAAACCGCACTCGCGGCCCCCGCTGCGTCTGAGAAGCTTCAAAGAGAGAGTGACTCCGGCCCCACCATGGGCGCACCTGACGCCGCGAACTCGACATCCACGGAATCCGGGGGAGGCGCCTCAGGCTCGGCAACGGCTGCGGTGGATACCACTTCCAGCACGCTGAACAGCACACAGACCTGGACGGTGGCAGCCGCACCGAATCCCGCGGAAGCCGTCAGCCCGATTGGTTCAACGGCGGCAACGGGATCCTCTTCAGCCGGCGCCGCGCCCGCTGCGGCGGCAGGCCTGTCCATGCCCACGCTGATCGGCGCCGTGGCGGGCATCAGTGCCATGGCCGGCCTCGGAGGAGGGGGGCTCACCGTGGCGACCCCTTCACCGGCTCCCGCCCCGGGCCCCACTGCCGCACCACCCGCCCCGGCCGCACCCCAGCCCCTGAGCTTCAACGCCAAGGTGGTAGACGGTTATGTAAAGGGTGCGACGGTTTTCTATGACGCGGACGCAGACGGAGTGCTGGATGCTGGAGAGGTCTCGACGGTCACGGACGAAAACGGCAACTTCCAGCTCACCGGGGTCACGCCCAGCTCCAACGGGCGCATCGTGGTTCTGGAAGGCGGGACGGACATCGAGACCGGCAATCCCGTAGGCCGCCTGATGGCCTCTGGTGACCCCACGGTCAAAGTCGTCTCACCGCTGACACTTGTGCTGGCCCTGAATCCGGACCTGACGGAGAAGGAACTGAAGGTCGCACTGGGGCTTCCCGAAAACCTGGATATCGAAACCTTCGATCCCATCGCCGCCATGGACCGGGGTGACGCCTCCCAGGCCGCCCTCGGCCAGACTGTCTTCTCGGTACAGCAGCAAGTCCTGGCCGTGGTGCAGGCAGTGGCGGTGGTCGCCGGCCAGGGCGATGCAACCGCGTCTTCACTGACCCAAGCCGTGGCTGCCATGGGCGCCGCCCTGAAAGACTCTGCCGCCTCCATCGGCACCAGTGCGCCTGCACCGCTGAGCGACAGGCTCGGGTCGATCGTCACAGACACCCTGCAGAACGCCGAGGCCGACGAGACATCGCTGGCGAGTATGAAGCAGATGGTGCTTGCATCAGCCACTGCAGTGGCCGATGCGTACGAGTCCACCACCGGTGACATGGCGCTCTGGCAAGCCCGGCGTGTAGCAGCCAACCCGGGTGCCGCATCACAGGCCGACCGTGCGGCGGCACTTGAACAACTGGCCGAAGCCAAGGCAGCAGCCTCTGCCAGCCAGACGCTGCTGTTGACGGCCATGGAAGACGTGGCGAAGGGGTCGATCACTGCCGCTGCGGCTGCAGCAGCCTTCGACAACGACCTGGGCAGTTCGATTGAAGAGCAGAAGTCCGACTACAAGGACCGCCTCTCGATGGACGCTGGGCAGGATCTCCTGGTGGACGGTCTGCCCGCTTTTCTGGTGGCCGATCTGCCGGGCAGTGCCAACACCACTGCCAAGGCCGTCCTGGACTACGCCACAGCGGTCGAGGCCATCACCTTGTCAGACCTCGCCGCCCAGAACGTGCGGGTGGTCAAGCTGGTCGGCGCGAACAAGACCCTCAGCCTCAGCATCGGCAGCCTGCAAGGGTTCGAAGGCCAAGAGCTGTCTTCAGACTTGTTCGCCGACGGCGACATCGCCGAGGGCTCGACCAGCCCCGGCCCGGACTATGTGGTGACCTTGCGGGTTGCCAATGCCGACGAACTCGAAGAGGTGGTGGCGAACGCCCAGACCCTGGTGAACGCCGGCATCGACAAGCTGTCGCTCACGGCCGCAGGCCTGGCACTGACCTCCGCACAAGCTGCTGCGGTGGAAGATGCCGGCCTGAAAGTCGAGGGCGCGCAAGCGTCCAACAGAGTACGCGTCACCTTCGAGGTCGACGACACCAGCAACTACACCCTGGGCAACCCGACAGGACAACTGGACTACGACTTCGGCGGTGCGGGGTCGTCCATCGCCGTCAACCCGCCCACAGGTTCATCTGGCCGCGTCGCCCAGATCGTCAAGTCTGCGGGTGCCCAGACCTGGGCCGGTACCACCTTCCTCAGCCTGCCAACCGGTGAACTGGCCACAGCCGAGAAGCCACTGGTGACCATGCGCGTGTGGTCCCCTGAAGCCGGTACCAAGGTGCTGCTGAAGCTCGAAACCCTGGACAACCCGCCCGGCGGCCCGAAGTTTGCCGAGGTGCAAGCCACGACCACGGTGGCAGGGGCCTGGCAGACCCTGAGCTTTGATTTCAGCAACGCCAACCACACACTCGGCTTGGCCAAGGCCAGTGTCTTCTTTGACTTTGGGACCGCTGGCTCCGGCAAGACCTTCTACCTCGACAACGTCACCTTCCTCAACGAGGGGAGTGGAACCCCCCCCCCACCTCCCCCGGCACCTCCTCCGGCGCCTACCACCGTCACCGTCTCGTTCGACGCCGGCGGCACCAGCGGCTACACCCTGGGCCGCCCCGACGGCCAGCCCGACAGCGACTTCGGCGGCGCAGGCTCGTCCATCGCACAGAACCCGCCCCAAGGCGCCTCCGGCGCCGTGGCGCAGGTCGTCAAGTCCACCGGCGCCGAGACCTGGGCCGGCACTACCTTCCTGAGCCTGCCCGCCGGTGAGCTCATCACCCCCTCCTCCCAGACCGCCACCATGCGCGTGTGGTCGCCTGAGGCCGGCACCATCGTGCGCCTGAAGCTCGAGGACTCCACCGACGGCACCAAGACCGTCGAGACCAACGCCACCACCACCACCCAGGCCAACACCTGGCAGACCCTGACTTTCAACTTCGCCAACCCCGCCTCAGGCACCAACCCCCTCAACCACGCCAACACCTTCAACAAGGCCAGCGTCTTCTTCGACTTCGGCACCCCAGGCTCAGGCAAGACCTTCTACTTCGACGACGTCAAGTTCCTCGACGCCGTCGCCCCACCACCGCCACCCGAGCTGACCGACCTCCAACTGTTCTCCAGCACCGCAGCGTCTGAAGACTTCGCCTCCCAGTTCACCGGCGTGGAGACCTTTGGTAACGGAGCCACCTTCAACTTCGCGACCGCCGACGATCCCCACGACGTCTACGCACGCGTGGGCTCCGTCGTCTCCGGCGAGGGCTATGGCAACGACATCAACGTCGCCTTCGCCGCCTTCACCGCCCTGGGCGCCGGCTTTGCCGACGGCTACGAAGCCTTCAGCATCAAGGTCGCCAACACGCCCAACGGCCGCCTGGAGGTCAAGCTCATCGGCGGCGGCGCCGACAGCGTTGCCAACATCGAACTCGCCACCTACGCCGGCGCCACCAATCTCGGCAACGGCTGGTTCAACGTGGCCATCGCCTTCACCGACTTCACCAACCCAGCCAACATCGCCAACCACTCCGGCTACCTCATCGGCATGCCCGGCGACAACGGCGCCAACCAGTTCACCTTCTACTTCACCGACATCGAACTGCTGGCCGATCTCCCGCCCCCTCCTCCACCCGAGCTGACCGACCTCCAACTGTTCTCCAGCACCGCAGCGTCTGAAGACTTCGCCTCCCAGTTCACCGGCGTGGAGACCTTTGGTAACGGAGCCACCTTCAACTTCGCGACCGCCGACGATC
>Ga0315907_10000295_pt1 | contig 72402 bp, 59 predicted proteins | sample LakEriMetagenome_3_FD_203525 | JGI IMG/M metagenome (GOLD analysis project Ga0315907, IMG submission 203525) | Freshwater fungal communities from buoy surface, Lake Erie, Ohio, United States - Buoy 12 MA123 | ecosystem: Environmental > Aquatic > Freshwater > Lake > Lake biofilm | place: USA...
CTTGGCAGGACCGTCTCCGACGCTCTCAGAAAGACCCGGCGCCAGCAGCGGCTGCTCCGTTCCTTCTTCCGTCAGGCTGAACTCGACCTGTAGATCCTTGAAAGAACAATTCAAAGCTCAATAAGGATTTGAGTTCGCGAAGCCGAACCTCAAATCCTCTGTTCAAGAAGCCCGGTGACCCTGCGAGCGAGCCGCATCGCTAGGGCAAAGGTGCGAAGCGGAGTTAACGCGCGGGTGTCACGGAGAGCGTGACGGCCGCTCGGTGGTGATGATCGGCCCTGACGACGGGCCCTGGAAGAGAGGAAGGGCGTGATCCGATTCGTGGTACGGCAGGTGGACCTTGAGCAGATCAAGCCGCTCGTTGATCGCCTGGTCGAGACCCAACCGCGTCGCCAGCAGGTGGGCTGCGCCGATCCCGCCGGTGTTGATCGCCCGCGTACGATCCGCGATTTCATACTGGATGTTGGATGCGGCCACCTCGGGCCGATCCGTACCGCTTCGATCCGCCTGCTCCTATCGCCGGGCAAGGCTCCGCTTGCGTGCTTGAAGCTGTCGTCGTACCTTGGCGATCGTTTGAATCTCCTCGTGTAGTAGCGAGTCGCTTGAAGTGGCGCCAACCGAAATCAAGTGATTCGTCGGGGATGCAGAGTTTTTATGAGCTCAGCGGATCACTCAAGCTCGAATCCGCTTGGATAAGGGCTGGAGCAGTTTCAGCGTCCGTGGAGCGGCGCCTCGGCAAACCGCGGGACAAGGCGACGGGGGTCGGCGAAGGCTCGAGGAGCGTCGGGCCGCGAACTGCCACATGCCGCGGCCGCTGCCCCAATTTCCGGTTCTGTTACCATCAAGAAGGCGGCAACCGCGAGAGTGGCGAAATTGGCAGACGCGCTGGATTTAGGTTCCAGTGCCGCAAGGCGTGCGGGTTCGAATCCCGCCTCTCGCATGCCGCTCCGCCCGGTGCTGACGGGCCGTTCAATCGGTTGCTGGAACGAGGGGATCGGCCGACGTCGGACGTCGGGCGACGAACCTGCGACGGGCCGGACCGAGCGCGGTTTCGTCACCGATTTCTTCCCCGGCGGCGACTGCGGGGAAGACTTCGCGCCCCTCATCGGGCTCGGGCGCAACCGCGTCGGTCGGGACGACCGCCGGCTGCAAGGTCGGCGGCGGCGAGTCCATTCGACGCATCGCTCCGAACGCCAGGCTGCCTGGCGTTCGCCGCGGCCTGATGAATTCACGGGCGTCATCGTCCAGCATCGACTGCGGCAGCAGGCCGGGCTCAAGGCCCGCCGCCGGATCCTGATTCTCGGCCGGATCCGCGTCACCCGTTGGCGGCTCCGGTGTCCGACTCGGGACGTCCGCTCCCGCTTCAGGCTTCGCTTTGGCTTCCGCCGGGGGCCGCAGCGTGTCGGGGGTCCGCAGCGGTTCGGGAAGAAGGGCTTCGTCTTCGGATCGACGCGACTCCTCGTCACTCCGCGGCACCTGCGATTTCGGCGGCGACGCCGGAGTGCCGGCCTGCGTGTTGGAGACGGGCACGACGCCCCCTTCGGGCCAGCGGCGCCACTGCGTCCCGTGGTAACCGAACTCATGCGGCCTGACGGGGCAGTGCGGATGGCACTTTCCGTCGCGGCAGGCGGCGTGATGGCCACCCTGACGGCCGCGGCACGCGCGACAAGCCGGTGCGTTGCACCCCCGGCAGCCCCCGGCCGGCACCACTGCGGAATCGACGATGGATCGGTGCTGCTGGGAAGCAGGCTGGGTGCGCGATCCCGCGGCCTGGCAGTTGGGCATGCCGGCCGGACTGAGAACCGCGATCGCCAGAAGACCGACTGCGGCGCCGCGGCGGCCTGCTGCATCCCGCTGGAAAACCCTCCGGCACGCCATTCCAGTCCCCTCACGAAGCCCTGAACCGCCCTGCGAAACCCGTTCCGAACGCTGCCGGGCGGTATGACCGCTCCAGGCCGACAAACCGCTGCGATTGGTATCGTCCGCTCAATCCCCCGACCTTTGATGCGATTCGCCAATTTGACCGCCGCGGCTGGCCCGACTGGTAGAATGCGGGGGTTGGGACGGCCGGTTTGACGTTTTAGGTTTCTGTCGAAGGAAGAGAGACCATCGCCGTGAAGCGAGTCAATCTCCGACTGCTCATCGCGCTCGTCATGACCGTTCTCGTCGGGGTGCTCAGCCTCGTCGGCGTCTGGCGTTTCCAACGCTGGAGGAATGCCGGCAGCCTGGTCGCGCTGGCCAAAGAGGCGGTCGCCGACAACCGTCCGCTGGAGGCGATTTCCATGCTCCAGCGATACGTCGTGATCCGCCCCGAAGACGACACCGCCGTGGCGGACCTGGCCGATCTGACGCTCAAGCTGTGCCGGGCCGGAGATGTCGGGAGGCAGGGAGTCAATCAGGCCCACAACCTCGCCGAAGCGGCGGTGCGCAGAAATCCCGACAACGACGCCCTGAGAAGCCGGCTGGCCCAATTTCAGTTGATGTTGGGCAATCCCGGCCACGCCCGCGAGCATCTTGAACGGCTCGCCGCGAAGTATCCTCTGCCGGCTGCAGAAGAGACTTCCGTGGCGGTTCCCCCGTGGGATTCCGAGGATGCGACGCATCCGTTTTCCATCCAATTGATGCTGATCAATTCGCTCATGGCAACCGCCGAGTTCGAGCAGGCAGCCGACAAAGCGGCGACGCTCATCGGCTTCGATCGGAAATCCCGCGCGTTCGACGATACCCGCAGCCGAACCGGTCCGCCCGACGCGTTCAAGATGCTCGCGCAGATCATGCTGGACCACCTTGACGACCAGCCGGGCGCGACAATGGTCTTCGACCAGCTGACAAAAGCTCACGGCACGAAGCCCGAGACGTGGCTGATCAAGGCCGGTTGGCATCGTGAGCAGAAGGACATCCAGGCGGCCGGTGAGGCCATCGATCGGGCCCTCGAGATCGACCCGGAGAACCGGGCCGCACTGTTCGCGCTCCTCGATCTGCTGCTCGCCAACCGCGATCTTGCCAAGGCCACGGACGCCGCGAACCGCTGTCGGGAACTGTTTCCGGACGACGAGCGGAGCTACCGTTTGCTGGCCACCGTTCACTTCGAGCAAGGTCGGCCCGACGAGGCCGAGAAAGTGCTCCGCGAGGGATTGGCGGCCGCCCCGGGCCGCCCGTCGCTGTTGCTGATGCTCACCGAAGCCGCGCTGATCAAAGAAGATGTCCAGGCCGCCTCGTTGGCCATCAACAGGCTCCGCGAGGTGCTCGATCCGGCCAATCCGATGGTCAGGTTCATGGAAGGCCAGTTGCTGATGGCGGAACGCAAATGGCTGCCGGCCAAGAGACTGCTGGAGGAGGCGCGGGCCCGTTTCGGCAACAACGAGAACCTGCTACCAAAAATCGACTTTCTCCTGGGAAAGTGCTACGAACAGCTCGGTGAGCACGACGCCCAATACGCGGCCAGTCAGCGGGTCCTCAACCAGGCGCCGATGGCGATCGAGCCCCGCATCAGCGCCGCCGCCGCGCTGCAGGCCTCCGGCCGAACGGCGGAGGCTTTGGCGGAATTCGAGTCGATCGCCGCCCTCCTGCCGCCGGAACGGCTGGCGACGATTCCGCAGATCTGGTACCCGCTGCTCACCCTGCGCATGGCAGCCCAGCGGCAATTACCGCGTGAAAAGCGGGACTGGTCGCGGATCGACGGCCTGCTGGACGTGTTGCGCGATGCACGGTCCGTCGCCCCGGCGCAGCTGGCGATGCTGAGGGCCGACGTACTCATCAACAAGGGCGAGAGCCAGGCCGCCTTGGAGACGCTCGAGAAGGCTGCCGACGGCGATGCGAAGTCCGCGGAACTCTGGATGTCGCTGGCGTCGCTCACGCTTCGCGACCGTGGTGCGGCGGCAGCCCGCGAGGTGCTTGGAAGGGTGCCCGAGGAATTTCGGGAAGCCGCCGGCATCCTCGTCATCGAAGCCTCGGTGGCGGTGGCCGCAGGCTCCGCGGCCACCGAAGACGCGTTCCAGCGAATCGAGACGCGGGCCGCCGCCCTTCCCGACGACGAGGCCGCACGTGTATTTGCCAAACTCGCCTCTCTGCGCCGCTCGAGCGGGAGCCAAGAAGAGGCGGACCGGCTCTGGAAACTCGCCGTTGCCAAGACCCCCGGTGACCTGCGTCTTCATACGGCACGGTTCGACGTTGCACTCGACGACGGGGACATCACACGGGCCGCGGAATCACTCCGGGAGATTCAGCGAATCGACGGTGAAAAGTCCGCGCAGACCAGGTTCGCGAAGGCCGCCGTACTGGTCATGCAGGTGCGATCCTCGCTCGAGAAGCGGCAGGCGGAAGGTGAACGGGCACAGTTGCTGACGGCCGAGGAGACCGCGTCCCTGGCCGAGGCCCAGGCCCTGCTCATCGAGGCGGAGAACGAGCGGCCGGGCTGGAACAAGATTCAAGTCCTGTTTGCCGAGATCGCCGGACTGAAGGACGACCTCCCGGCGGCCATCGACCGGCTGCAGCGGGCGATGCGACTGGGGAGCGTCAGCCCCCGGGTCGTGCGCCAGTTGGTGTTTCTGCTCAATGGTCTCAATCGCGTCGAGGAGGCCCAGCAGGTGCTGGCATCGCTCGGCACGGAGGCCGCAGCGGGCTTCGGTCAGTTGTCGGCGGAAATGGAACTGAAATCCGGCCGGCTCGACGAGGCCGTCTCCGTCGCCGAACGAAGCGTCGCCGCGGATTCGCGAAACCCGCAGGAACTGCTCTGGCTCGGCCAACTGCTCGACCGCGCCGGCCGGCGCGAACAGGCCGGGAAATGGTTCGAAAAGGCTGTCGAGGCGGGGCAGGAGCGGGTGGACACGTGGCTGAACCTGATCGCCTATCAGATCGCAACCGGGGGACGCAAGGCAGCCGAGGTGACGCTCGATCGGGCGGCAGACGCCCTCGAAGAGCCGAAACGTACCGTCTGCCTGGCTCAGGGGAACGAGATGCTTGGCCGATTCGAGGAGGCGGAACGCCATTATCGCAACGCGGTCGCCGCGGCCCCGACAGATGCCGATACGAAGCGGGATTTGGCGGCGTTCTTCTTGCGGCGCGGCCAAGTCGCACAGGCTCGTGAGCCGCTGCGGCAGATCGTCGACACGGCCGCGGACGGCCGGCCAACCGTGGTCTGGGCCCGCCGAAACCTCGCTGAAATCATGGCGCAGAATGCGAATTTCCGCACCCTGGAGCAGGCTGTCGCGTTGGTCGGCAAGAACCTCGACAGGTCGGGCAGACTGCCCCCGGAGGACATGGCGGTACAGGTCGCACTGCTCAGCCGCCGAAGCGAGCCCGTCTGCTGGCGGGAGGCTATTGATCTGATCGGCAAGATCGCCGACCAACGGCCCCTGACGATGGGCGAGCAAACGCAGTTGAGTGAACTCCTGGAAAAAACAGGACGCTGGGAGGAAGCACGCAGCGGCCTGATGGCGATCTGCTCCGCGCCCAACGCTCCGCCGGCTTTCATCGCCCTTCTGGTCGAGAAACTGATCGCGCACGACGAGATCATCGCCGCCCGTACCTGGCTGCGGCCCCTGCAGAAGCAGTTGCCGAATTCCCCGGCAACCCACGCTCTGCAGGCCCGGCTCGCCCTGGCCGTGAACGATCGCGAGGCCGCGGTGGCAGCGGCCCGACAGTTGCTGCCAGCGGCCGAAGCCGAGGGAGTGCCACGTGACCAGGTCGTCGGGCTGGCGAAATTGCTGGAGGATCTCGGATTCGCCAAGGCGGCCGACCGGATCATCTCGCGGCTCCCCGAGGATTCGACCGACGCGATCTTCGTCAAGGTCGGGTTTCTCGGTCGGCAAAAGCGGCCTGACGAAGCATTGCAACTGTTGGAGGACCACTGGACAAAACTCCCTCTCGAGAGGGTTCTGCAGTCCGCATTCGACGTCGTGAGACACCAGGAGGATCCTCGAAGTCACGCCGCCCGACTCGAGGCCTGGCTGACCAAGGCCCGCCGCGAGGATCCGGGGTCCGTGATGCTGGCCGTGATGCAGGCCGAACTTCGGGAGATCGAAGGTCGGCCAGAGGAAGTGGAGAGAATCTACCGAGATGTGCTTGCCCGAAAGGATAGTCAGCCGCAGTTGCAGGCCATCGTCGCCAACAACTTGGCCTTCCATTTGGCCAGGCCAGAGACCGCGGCGGAGGCCCGCAGGCTGGTCGACTCGGCCATCGCGGAACTCGGTCCCCAGCCCGACCTGCTCGACACGCGTGGCCTGATCAGCCTCGCCGCCGGAGACACGAAGCGGGCTCTTGAAGACCTCCGGGAGGCGGCGCTGGATCCGACGGCCGTCAAACTCCTCCACCTTGCATGCGCCGAATTCGCGGCCGGCGACGCCGATGCCGCCCGGCGGACACTCGAGTCAGCCCGAAAAAAGAAGCTGCTTCCCAGTCGGCTCTCCAGTTCGGATCGGCAACGACTTGAACAACTGACGGAAGCCCTGAAGACAGCCGCTGCTGCCTGAGTGCTCACCCGCCTGCCTGCAGCATCCTGGAGCGGGCCAGCGCCTCTTCCGCCTCCGCTATCCGACCGCCACGCATGCAGGCCACGCTCAGCGCGGTAAAACTGAAGGGGTCTTTGGGCTCCAGTTCGCACACCCGGCGGGCGTGACGCACCGCATCCTCGTGCCGTTCCAACCGCGTGCACCAGGCGGCAAGAGCGGAGTGGGCGAGCGCGAAATCGGCATGGTCGGCGACCAGCTTTTCCAGTTCGACGACGGCGTCCATCAGCCGGCCCTCATTCTTCAGGGATTCCGCCTGTTCGTATCGCTCTTCCCGGGTGAGCATGTGTTCGCGCCGTTTTTCAACTTGGGGTGTTCGGTCCCGTTCGCGACGGATTGTAGCCGTTCCGCCCGAACCGGCATCTGCCATTCGTGCCTCGGGCTCCCGGACCCTCTTCGCCCCCTCTTCGCCCCGGCCGAGGCCGACCTGGCAAGCCGGGGGAAATGCCGGAGCGTGGCGAGCGGCACGGTCCACGGCGACTCTCCCCCGGACCCAAAGTGGGATTGAATCGTGATGACGACAAAGCCGATATTCCTGCTGCAGTGTCGTCCAACCGCGATCCCTCTTCCCGAAAAGGCACCTCTGTGAGCATCCATGCACTGGCTGCGGTCAGCCCTGGGGCAAGGCTCGGCATCGGAGTCACTGTCGGGCCGTTCGCGTCGATCGAGGCGGACGTCGAACTCGGCGACTTCTGCTCCGTCGCCAGTGGGGCCACGATCAAGTCAGGCGTGACGGCCGGGTGCCACAACGAGTTCGGCGAGCATGCCGTGATCGGCGGCGCACCCCAGCATGTGGCCCGACCGCGCGACGTCGGCCGGGTCGTCATCGGCGACCACAACTGCTTCCGGGAACACGTCACCGTGCACCGCGCCCTGAAGCCGGGGACGGCGACGACGTTCGGGAGCCACAACTACGCCATGGCATCGAGCCACTTTGGCCACGACTCGATGGTGGGAAGCAACTGCATCTTTGCCAATGCGGCGCTGCTGGGCGGGCACGTCACCGTGGAGGATCGGGCATTCGTCTCCGGCGCGGTGGCCATCCACCAGTTCTGCCGCATCGGCCGTCTGGCGATGGTGGGCGGACACGCCCGCGTTGTGCAGGACGTGCCACCATTCATGCTGCTCGACGGGCAGAGCGGCTGCATCGTCGGCCTCAACGTGGTCGGCCTGCGGCGGGCGGGGCACGCCGCCGAAGAAGTCGCCGAGTTGAAGGCCGCCTATCGAGTGGTTTATCGTCGGGGTCTGCCGTGGCGGGACGTGCTCGAAGCGCTCCAAGCCGAGTTCTCCTCCCCGACGGTGGCCCACCTGCACGCCTTCCTGTCAGGCGGCAGCCGCGGATTCGCCCAGGAACGTCGGGCTCCTCCCTCCGCCACGCTGCGGCTCCGGGTGCCGGAGGAAGAAACTGCCCCGCCCGCGGTACGGGCCCGGGCCGGCTGAGGCGAGGACTTCAGCCCCCGTCGCCGCCGCGCGCTGCCCCGCCCTCGAGGCCGTACCGCTGCAGTTTTCGTCGCAGCACCGAGCGGTCGATGCCCAGCATCTTCGCTGCGAGCGACTTGTTTTGAAGCGTCGCGGCCAAGGTTCTTTCGAGGTGGACCCGTTCGACGTCGGCCAGTGTCGGCCAGCCCTGCGGATCGTCGCCGCCCCCAGGCCGCTCCGGCTCAGCCCGCGCCGGCGCCGGTTGCCGGGCCGGTTGCAGGTGCGGCTCCACCCGATAGACGCCTGGAACGGCAGTCGGCGAGACCACACCGCGACTCGCCGCCACGACCAGCGGCCCCGGCGCCCCGGTGGTATCAGGCCGCGCGGTGAATCCATCGTGCATCAAACCCGTCAATGAATCGGAGTCGATTTCGTCGCCGGATGAGAACATCACGGCCCGCTCCAGCACGTTCTCGAGTTCACGCACGTTGCCCGGCCATTGATAGGACTGGAGGATGCCGATGGCGGCCGGCGACAGGCCGCAGAGCGGCATGCCGTGCCGGGCTGCCAGTTCGGCCAGATACCGCGTTGCCAGCACGGGGATGTCTTCCGGCCGATCGCGCAGTGGCAGCGTCTGGATGGCGACGACGTTGAGCCGGTAGAAGAGATCCTCGCGAAACCTGCCGGCGGCAACCTCGCGCGACAGATCACGGTTTGTCGCCGCCAAGATGCGGACGTCGACCGGGATCTCCTGGTGGCTCCCGACCGGCACAACGGTCCGCTGCTGCAGGACGCGGAGCAGTTTTGCCTGCAGCTCCAATTCCATTTCCCCGATCTCGTCGAGGAAGATCGTGCCTCCGTCAGCCGCTCGGAAGCAGCCGAGCGTCGAGGAAGTCGCCCCCGTGAACGACCCCTTTACGTGGCCGAACATGTGGCTCGCAAACAGCGTCCCTGTCGTGACGGCGCAATCGACGGGAATGAAAGGCTTCGACGACCGGGCGCTGCAGGCGTGGATCGCCCGGGCGATGAGCTCCTTGCCCGTGCCGCTCGGCCCCATGATGAGGACGCTCGAATTCCGGGCGGCGACCAATTCGATCGATCGACGGACTTGGTCCGCCCATGCGGAAACGCCGGCAATCCGCTGGATTGCCGTCTCGCCCGTCTGCGACTTTTCCGTGGCAGCCATCGACCCACCTCCCTGCGCCCGAGTGCGGCCGAACCGCCCCCCCGTCCAGAGGCCCCCCACACACGTCAGCACAAAAACAATCAAAAACCCGTTCTTGAGGATATACCCCGCGGAGGAAAAAAAAGCGAGCAAAAATGACTACCGCCCTGCCCGATCAGAGGCGATCGTGAGAAAAAAGGCGGCGGATTCCTGTTTTTCCGGCGCCGTTCGGTCGCCCGGACGGGAAAGATAGGCAAAGATTGCGGTATCCCGCGGCATGCCGCCGCGGGTTCTCGTTGTCACCACCGAAACCAGCTGCTTCCCGTCATGACTGCCGAGGCTTCCCCGAGCCCCGACGCCGTGCCCCCCGCCTCCAGCGGTTCTGGCTGGCGCCGCTGGATCTTCGGCACCGCCGCACTGGCGGCCCTGGGCCTGGGCTGGCTGATCGTCGAGTGGTTCGTGCTCGACCGCCGCCCGATCGTCGTCGGGTTGCTGCATTCCCAAACCGGCCCGATGGCGGTGAGCGAGCGATCGATGATCGATGCCGAGGTGCTGGCTCTGGAGGAGATCAACGCGACCGGCGGCCTGCTGGGCCGGCCCGTCCGCTGGGTCATTGCCGACGGCGGATCCGACGGCCCCACCTTCGCCCGCCAGGCCGAGTCGCTCATCCGGGACCATGGAGTTTCGGTGATCTTCGGCTGCTGGACGAGCGCCAGTCGCAAGAGCGTGCTGCCCGTGGTCGAGAACGCCGATCACCTGCTCGTCTACCCGATGGCTTACGAGGGCATCGAACAGTCCCCGAACATCGTCTACACCGGGGCGGCACCGAACCAGCAGATCACGCCCGCCGTGCAGTGGTGTCACGACGCACTCGGCGCCCGCCGCTTCTTTCTCGTGGGCTCGGACTACATCTGGCCCCGCTGCGTCAATGCCATCGCCACGGACCAGATCCGTGGCTTCGATGCCGAGGTGGCCGGCGAAGCCTACGTCCCGTTCGGCAGCCTGCAGGTTGACGATCTCGTCCGACAGATCGCGGCTGCCCAGCCGGACGTGATCCTCAGTTCCGTCGTCGGCGATTCCGCGGTCGCCCTCGCCCGCTCCCTGCAGGCGGCCGGAATTCGCCCCGACCGCACGCCCCTCGTCACCTTCTCGATGGCCGAGGACGAACTCCGCGGCGACGTCGCCAGAGACATGGCGGGCCATTACGCCGCCTGGTGCTACTTCCAGTCGCTCGACCGGCCGCAGAACCGGGATTTCGTGCGCCGCTTCAAGGCCCGCTATCCCGGCGAGCGGGTGACCTCCGACGTGATCGCGACGGCCTACACCAGCGTCAAACTCTGGGCCCAGGCGGTCCGCGAGGCGGGCACCGAACAGGTGCGCCAGGTACGCAACGCCTTCCGCCACCAGAGCCTCGACGCAGCCGAGGGAATCATCGCCATCGACCCGGAGACGCGGCATGCCTGGCGGCCCGTGTTCATCGGAAAGATCCGGCCGGACGGGCAGTTCGACATCGTCTGGCCGACCACCAATGCCGCGCGGGCGGCCGCGGTCCGCCCCGTTCCCTTCCCCATCTCCCGCTCACGATCCGAATGGGAACGTTTCGTCGCAGACCTGCACCAGGCATGGGGCGGCCGCTGGGCGAACCCGGCCCGCGGCGGCCTGCCTGCGGCCGGAGGGCCGTCCCGATGACCGCGACGACCCCGGGCAGGGACGGCATGCAGCGGTCGATCGCCGGGCGGCTTCTGTTTTGGTTTCTGGTCATCGCGCTCATCCCCTGCGCGATCCTGACCGCGATCACGGCCCGCATCGCGGTGACGGCGCTCGAGCAGTCGGTCCGCGACAACCTCGTCCAGGCCGCCGCCGTGAAGGCGGGGGCCATCGAGGCTTACACCGCCGAGCGTCTCCGTGATGCGGCCGTGCTCTCCCGCGGCCCGACCTTCATACGGGCCGTTCGTGAACTCTCCGCCGCCGCCGAGGCGGCCGGTGCGGACGAAGCAACCGTCCGCGACCGGCTCACCGACACCGGGAGCGAATTCCGCACCTACTTCAACTACGTCGCGAAAGCCTATGCCTACGCACAACTGCTGGTCATCGACGAACGCGGCCACGTCCTCTGCTCGCTCGACGACTCGATTCCCGTCGGCTCGACGCTGCGGTCTGGGGGGCTGGCGGACTCGGAACTGGCCACGGGCTGCGAGCGGGCGCGGACGCTCATGCAATCCGACCTCACCGGCTTCCAAGGCTACGGCCGGTCGGGCCGGCAGCTCGCCTTCGTCACCTGCCCGATCCTCGACGGCGGCCGGGTCACCGGCGTGCTCGCCCTCGGCATCGGCCCGGACTGGATCTGGCAGTGTCTCGCCGACTCGAGCGGCCTTGGCCAGACGGGGGAGTTCGTCGCCGGCCAACTGACCGGGGATCACGTCCTCGTCACCTGTCCATTGCGGCACGCCCCCGATGCGGCGTTCCGGCTGCGGATTCCGCTCGGCCAGGAACAGGGCGGCGGCGTGCAGCGGGCGGCGGCGGGCGAGCGCGGCTACGGCACGGTCCTTGACTATCGTGGCCGCGAGGTGGTCGCCGCCTGGTGCTACCTGCCCAGCCTGCGCTGGGGCCTCAACGCCAAGCAGGATGCCAGCGAGGCATTCGGCCTGGTACGCTTCCAACGCGCGGCGATCATCGGCCTGTCGCTGGCCACGATCATCGGCGTGACGCTCGCCGCGTTGGCTGTGGCGCGCACGATCTCCACCCCGATCCGCACCGCCGTGACGGTCGCCAAGCAGGTCGCCGGCGGCGACCTGCGGGCCGACGTCCGCGCGACCAGCGACGACGAGACCGGCGCCCTGCTCGACGCGATCCGGCGCATGACGGAAGACCTGCGCGGGCTGATCGGCCGCATCCAGCGGTCGAGCGTGGCCCTGATCTCGACCGCCACGGCGATTCAGGCGACGGCCAGCGAGCAGCAGCAGGTGATCGCCGACTACGGTGCCTCGACGAGCGAGGCGGTGGCAGCTGTCAAGCAGATCTCCGTGACCAGCCAGGAACTGCTGCGGACGATGACGGAGGTCAATGACATGGCCGGCCACACCGGCCGCATGGCCGCCGACGGCCGGGGCAACCTGCAGACGATGGACGGCACCATGCGGCAGTTGGCCGACAGCACGTCCTCGTTCGGTGCCAAGCTCGCCGTCATCAGCGAGCGGGCGGCGAACATCAACCTCGCCGTGACCACGATCACCAAGGTCGCCGACCAGACGAACCTGCTCTCGATCAACGCGGCGATCGAGGCGGAGAAGGCGGGGGAATACGGGCTTGGATTCCTCGTCGTGGCCCGCGAGATCCGCCGCCTCGCCGACCAGACGGCCGTCGCCTCGCTCGACATCGAACGGATGGTCAAGGAGATGCAGTACAGCGTCTCGGCGGGCGTGATGGAGATGGACAAGTTCTCCGAGCAGGTGCGGACCGGCGTCCGCGAGATCGGTGCGGTATCGATCAAGCTCGTCGAGATCATCGCCGCCGTCCAGGGCATCTCCGGCCGCTTCGGCCAGGTCACGGAGGGCATGCGGGCCCAGTCGCAGGGTGCGGAGCAGATCCGCGAGGCGATGATCAGACTCGCCGAGGGGGCGTCGCGAACGGCGTCGTCCCTGGACGACTTCAACGCGGCGACCGTGCACCTGCGCGAGGCGGTCGGCGACCTCAAGGAGGAGGTGTCGCGGTTCACGATCTGAAGCCGCGGCGGGCCAGCCTGCCGCGGCACGATCGCCGAACACCGGGGCCCACGCCATGCAACTGCTCACCTTCACCGTCGCCGGTCAGACCTACGCGATCGAGTCGCGACAGGTGGTGGAGGTGCTGCCACTCGTGCCCGCCCGGCCGCTCCCACGGACTCCCGACTTCGTCCGTGGCATCTTCACCTACCGGGGCCGGCTGGTGCCGCTGGTCGACCTCGGGCTGCGTCTTGCCGACGCTCCCCCGGCCGAGCGACTCAGCACGCGGGTGATCGTCGTCCGCTACCAGCCCGCGGACACGCCGGCCAACCCCGCTGCCCTGCTCGGCCTGGTGGCGGAGCATGTGGTCTCGATTTGCGGCAGCGAGCAGGCCGACATCGTCGCCCAGGCGCCGGAGATTCCCGACGCCGGTTTCCTCGGCCGGCTGCTCCGCATCCGCGGCCGGACGATCCAGGTGATCGACGCGAACAGGCTGCTCCCCCCGGAGTTCGCCGCGGGCCTGTTTCCCAGAGCCGCCGCGGAGACCACGCCATGACGGCCAAGCCACGCGTGTCTGCCGCCTCGGTGCCGACGTCGGCCGATCCCGGGGCCGCCGTCGAACCGATCCTGCGCCACTGGCTCGGTCTTGACGCGGAAGCGATCGGCCTGCCGTCGCTGCGCCGCGCCGCCGAGACCCGCATGGCCGGCGTCGGCCTGACCGACGCCACCGCCTACGCGGAACTGGTCGCCCGCTCACAGACGGAACGCGACCTGCTCGTCGAGGAGGTCGTCGTCGGGGAGAGTTGGTTCTTCCGCGATGCGCAGGTGTTCCATTTCGTGGCTGCCGAGGCCGCCACGCGGGCCGCCCTGCCGGGCCGCGGACCGGTACGGATTCTCTGCATTCCGTGCGCCGGCGGCGAGGAGCCGTTCTCCGTCGCCATGGCCCTGCTCGACGCGGGGCTCGATCCGGCCCGGTTCGTCATCGACGCCTTCGACGTGAGCCATGCGGCGCTCGCCCGGGCCGCCCGTGGCAGCTACTCCCTCAATGCGTTTCGGACACCGGAACTTTCGTTCCGCGATCGCTGGTTCACGCCCGGTGGGGGCCGAAGCATCGTCGCCGACCGCATCCGCGGCTGCGTGTCCTTTTCGTGGGGCAACGTCGTGGAACCCGATTTCTGCGTAGGCAGGCCGGCCTACGACCTTATCTTTTGTCGCAACCTCCTCATCTATCTGACCGAGGATGCCCGGCGCCGGGTGGAGGCGACCCTCGATCGGCTGCTCGCAGCGGACGGAATCGTCGTCCTCGGTGCTGCGGAACCGCCGATTCTCCGCGGCCCATGGCTTCCGGCCGGGGCCGTCTCCGTGTTCGCCCTGCGCCGCGGCCCGCGACCCCCGGCCACTCAGACTCCGTTTCCGCCCCCGTCGCAGCCCCGCGGTTCACCCACCGTCGCCCCACCTCCGCGGCCGGCCTCGGCTGTCGATGCTGCGGACGCTCCCGCCCGTGTATCTGTTCCGCCGCCGCCCGCCGGCGCCGAGGCCGACGACCTGCAGGCCGTGCTGCGCAGAGCCGGCGACATCGCCAACGCGGGACGCCCCGCCGAGGCGATCACGTTCTGCGAGCAGGCCCGCAGCCGGCTGCCGCCCTCGGGCGATCTGTTTTTCCTCCTCGGCATGCTCCATCAGGCCGTCGGCGATCTCGACAAGGCGGAAGGCTGCCTGCACAAGACGCTCTATCTCGACGCGACCCATGAGGAGGCGTTGCTGGCCCTGGCACTCCTGGCAACGCAGCGCGGCGACCTGCGGATGGCCGAGACCTACCGGCAGTCGGCCGGTCGGGTGCTGGCCAGAAAGGCCGGGCCATGATGATTCACGTTCCCGATCCGGGCATGCGCCGGACCAACGAAGACGTGCGGCAGCCGATGCCCGAGTGCTGGCGGATCGTCGGCGTGTCCGGCGATCGCACCTGTCCGGAGTTGGCTACGGTCATCCATTGCCGCAACTGCCCGGTGCTCACCGAGGCCGCCCGCACGTTCTTCGAGCGGTCCGCGCCGCCCGGCTACCTCGAGGGCTGGCGTGCGATCCTCGAGGAGCCGGCCGCCCCACCGGCCACCGACTCCCTCAGCGTTCTCGTGTTCCGCGTGGCGGGCGAATGGTTGGCGCTGTCGACGCTCGTGCTCGTCGAGGTGACGCCCGTCCGCGCCCTCCATCGCCTCCCCCATCGCGGCGCCACGGTGCTCGCCGGACTCGTCAACATTCGCGGGCAAATCCAGCTCTGCGGCTCGCTCCACGGGCTTCTCGGCCTCGCCGGCGGGCCGGTGCGGGGCGGGGCCAGTTCCGGCGAAGGCGACGCATCGACCGCCCGCCTGCTGGTTGTCGAACGCGGCGGCGAGGCGACCGGGGAACGGTGGGTGCTCGGTGTGGATGAGGTCGCGGGTGTGCAACGGATCTGCCGGGATGCCCTCCGTCCCGTCCCGAGCACGGTGGGCCAGGCCGGCGCCCGCTGTTCGTCGGCGCTCTTCGACTGGCAGGACAAGACCGTCGCCCTGGTCGACGAGCCGCGGATGTTCGACGCGCTGCGGGCCGCTGTGACTGAATGACGGGACGAGGGGGCGGCGCATGCCGCAGAGGAAGGGTTGCACCGTGGGCGAAGACCTGAGCAATCTCTCGATGCTGGATCTCTTTCGCCTCGAGGCGGAGGGGCAGACGGCCGTGCTCTCCGGTGGCGTGCTGGCGATCGAGGAACTGGAGCGTTCCCCGAAGACGATCGAATCGCTCATGCGGGCCGCCCATTCGCTCAAGGGCGCCGCCCGCATCGTGGGCCTCGACGCCGCCGTCCGCGTGGCCCATGCGCTCGAGGACGTATTCGTGGCGGCGGGCAAGGGACGGTTTCGCGTCCGGCCGGAACATGCCGACCTGCTCCTGGAGGCGATCGACTTTCTGGCCTCCATCGCCTGCGCGGAGAATCCGCTCGCCGCGAACGGCCCGTGGGAAGCTCGGGCCGACGAGATCGTCACCCGGCTCACTCTCCTGCAGGAAGCGACTGCCGCGGCGCCGCAGCCTGCGGCAACCGCAACCGTACCGCAGCCGGAGCCTTCCGCCCCGCTGCCGCCCGGCCCCGCATCCGAGCCACCATCGTCGACTCCGGCCACCATCCCAGCGCCCGTCGTCCCCGCGACCGCCGCGAACGAGGCTGCGGCTGCCGAAAGTCGGGATCGCGCGGTGGATCGGCCGCTCGAGCAGGCTGATCGCGTCGTAAGGGTTTCCGCCGACAGCCTCACGCGTCTCGTCGGGCTGGCGGGCGAGGCGCTGGTCGAGACCCGGCAGCTGCGTCCCTTCGTCGACACGTTGCTCCAACTTCGCAGCGCCGAGGCCGATCTGTGCGACGCCATCGGCGGCCTCGACGAGAAGCTCAAGTCGACGGAGATCGCGATTCCCGCGCCGCTGACCGCGGTGCTGGCGGGTATCCGCGAGCGGGCCGCCGCCGGCCTTGCCCGGTTGGGCGAGCACCTCGAGGACTTCGAAGCCTTCGCACGTCGCAACGAGGATCTCTCCAACCGGCTGCACCACGAGGTGATCGTGAGCCGGATGCGGCCGCTGGCCGACGGAATCCGGGGCTTCCCCCGGCTCGTCCGTGACCTGGCACGCACGCTCGGCCGTCAGGTCCGGTTCGAGGTCCATGGCGAGCAGACCGGCGTCGATCGCGACATCCTCGACAAGCTCGAGGCGCCCCTCTCCCACCTCATCCGCAATGCCGTCGATCATGGCATCGAGCCCCCCGCGGACCGCACCGCCGCCGGCAAGCCTGCCCAGGGGACGATCCGTCTCGAAGCCCGGCACCGGGCGGGCATGCTCCACATCACGCTCAGCGACGATGGCCGGGGAATCGACACGGAGCGGCTCCGATCCCGGGCGGTCGCCCGCGGACTGGTGGCCCGGCAGGTCGCCGATCAGCTCTCCGAACTGGAACTCCTTGAGTTCCTCTTCCTGCCCGGCTTCTCCACCAAGGACCAGGTGACGGAGATCTCGGGCCGCGGCGTGGGCCTGGACGTCGTGCAGAGCATGGTCAAGGCGGTCGGCGGCAGCGTCCGCGTGGCGACGCATCCCGGTCGGCAGACCGTGTTCACACTGCAGTTACCGATCACGATGTCGGTGATCCGGGCCCTGCTCGTGGACATCGGCGCCGAGCCCTACGCCTTCCCACTGACGCGGATCGACCAGATCCTCTACTGCCCGCACGCGGACATCCGCACCGTCGAGGGCCGGCAGTACTTCGACCGCGATGGCGTCTCCATCGGCCTCGTGCTCGCCGCACAGATCCTCGAGACCGAGGCCGGGCCGCCTGCCGATCCGATGCCGGTGGTCGTGATCAGCGACCGCGGCCAGCAGTTCGGCATGATCGTCGATGCCTTCCGCGGCGAGCGCGACCTGGAGGTCCGGCCGCTCGATCCGCGACTGGGAAAGGTCCGCGACGTCAACAGCGCCTCGCTGCTGGAGAACGGCGATCCGGTGCTGATCGTGGACGTCGAGGACCTGGTGCGGTCGATCGACAACGTGCTGCTCGGACGCCGGCTGACCCGGGTGGAGTTCGAACGGATCGCCGACCAGGCACGACGCCGAAAGCGGGTGCTGGTGGTGGACGATTCGATCACCGTGCGCGAACTCGAGCGGCAACTCCTCCAGGCCCGCGGCTACGCCGTCGACGTGGCCGTCGACGGCATGGACGGCTGGAACGCGATCCGCTCCGCCCGCTATGACCTCGTCGTCACCGACGTCGACATGCCGCGGATGGACGGCATCGGCCTCGTCGGGCTGGTGCGGGCCGACCCGGCCCGTCGCGACGTGCCGATCGTGATCGTCTCCTACAAGGATCGCGAGGAGGACCGGCTGCGCGGCCTCGACGCCGGGGCGAACCGCTACCTGACGAAAAGCAGTTTTCACGATGAGACGTTCGTCGATACGATCGTGGACTTGATCGGCGAGCCGCTGGAGCCGCAAGGATGAGGATCGGTATCGTCAACGACATGAAGGCCGCCTGCGAGGCGCTGCGCCGCGTGGTTGACAGCATGCCCGACCACGAAGTGGCCTGGACGGCCGGCGACGGCGTCGAGGCGGTGGCGATGGCGAAGCGCGACCGGCCCGATCTGATCCTCATGGACCTGCTCATGCCGCACCTCGACGGCGCGCAGACCACGCGGCAGATCATGGCGACGGCGCCGTGTGCGATCCTCGTCGTCACCGCCACCGTCAGCGGCAACATCTCCCTCGTCTACGATGCCATGGGCTACGGCGCGCTCGACGCGGTCGACACCCCGATGCTCGGCCCGGGGGGCGAGGTCAGCGGGGCCGGTGCCCTGGCCGAGAAGATCGGCGTCATCGCCAAACTCGTCGGCCCGGCCACGGATGCCCGACGGCAGCCCCGTGCGGTAGCCGCGGCGCAGCCGCCGCGGCTGCTCGTCGTCGGCGCCTCCACGGGAGGCCCGAAGGCGGTGGCCGACCTGCTCCTGCCCCTGCCCCACGACTGGAACGTGGCCGTCGTCGTCATCCAGCACGTCGACGTGGCCTTCGCGCAGGGCCTTGCCAAGTGGCTCGGCGACCGGACGGGCCGGCCCGTCCGCGTCGCCGAGCATGGCCAGCAGCCGGTCGCCGGGGACGTGCTCGTGGCGGGCACCAACGACCACCTCGTGCTCGCGAAGTCGCGCACGCTCGAATATCGGGAGGAGCCGCGCGAGGTGTTCTTCCGCCCCAGCGTCGACGTCTTCTTCGAGAGCGTCGCGGAGCATTGCCCTCACGCCGGAGCGGCGGTGCTGCTCACCGGCATGGGGCGGGACGGGGCCCGCGGCCTGCTCAGGCTCCGCGGCCGCGGCTGGCACACGATCGCGCAGGATGAGGCGACGAGCGTGGTCTGGAGCATGCCGAAGGCCGCCGTCGACGCCGGCGCCGCCTGCGAGGTGCTGCCGATCGACCGGATGTCGCGGGTCCTCGCCGCCCGGCTCGGCACCTGACGCTGCCGTCTGTCCAACGCGCCTGCGATGGTGAAGCCAAGGTTCACCATGCCGGGAACGCCCGGCTTCCTGCCGGGCGAGGATAGTGCGTTAACTCCGACCGGCGTGGAGCAGTCAGCCGGAAGGTGCCGATTCCTGGAACCGGAAGCATCCCGTATGAAGTCAGGAACCGCGTGGAGTTCACTTTCATGTACCGATTTGCCGTTTCCACGCTCCCGGCCGTCGTCGTGCTCGCCGCAGCGGCGTTTTCCACCGCCGGCCTGCCGGCGGCGGCCCTCGTGGCCCGGATCCTCGCTCCCGGCAATCCGCACAAGCTCGCCTTTCCACCGGCCCAGACGATGGTCGTGAGGGTGGCGGAGATCGAGAAGATTCCCGCCAAGCGTGTGTCGACGACGGTGCAGGAGCCGGTCTGGGAGCACGAGACCGCCGAGATGGAGAAGCTCGTGCCGGTCATCGAGAGCGGCCAGCCGACGGGAAGGTTCACGAAAATCAAGCAGCGGGTCGTCGTCAAAAGCAAGCAGGTCGGTACGACGACGAAGACCGTGGAACATCTCGTCCCCGATCCCTCCGGCACGGAGACGATCGAGCGGCCCAAGACGGTCCGCGAGCCGGGAGGACCGGCGGCCTGGGCTCCGAATCTGCCCGGGCTCAATGGCATGGCGCTGTACGTGCTGGTGAAGGCCGGGCTCGGCAAGCACCCGGCGACCGTGAAGCACGCCGCGGCACTCGCGGCCCACGCCGACCAGACCAAGGGGATTCCCGACTCGACCTTCGACGTCGCCTGGCCTGGTCCAGGTCGCGTTGAACAAGGGGCTGGAGAAGACCGGCTTCCCGGTGGCGTTGGTCACCGACGGCGAGGCTCCACCCGCGCTGTTCGATACCGCGACCGCCTGCACGGCCGTCGCGGCACAGGCGACGGTCGAGTGGCTGGTGGAGGCCGATCCCGACCTCGCGAAACTGCTCGCCCCCGCGAGGAAGGGTGCGCACGAGCGGGCGAAGCGGATCGCCGCTCGCTGGTATGCGGGTCCTTCCGGGAGGTTTGTGGGTCAGGAGCCAAGAAGGGGGTGTTCCTGCCATGTCGCCGGGCTGTGGAAGCGAGCGCAGGCATGGATGCCGAAACGCAGCGGACATGCAGTGAACGGAGGGCCGGAGGCCCGCAGAGAACGGCCGGTGACATGGCAGGGACACCGCCGACCCAGGGAAAAGCCCGATGAACCGGTATGGATCGTCCCGGGATTCCGTGGTCTGTTCACCGACAAGGCGTCGGCCAAGGAACGGCTTGCCGACGGCCTGTTTCGCCAGATCGCCTACCGGCTCGTCGTGCTCCAGGACCAGAACGGCCAGTGGTCGAGCGCTGGCAACCAGTTCCTCTCGTCCGCTCTCGAAGCCCTGAACATCGCCCGCATGGCCGCCGAACAGCGTGCCGCACTCAACCGGGATCCCGGCAAGATCAATCTGCCCGATCCGCTGGCGTATGAGACGCTGCTCGCGCTGCGGCTCCCCCGCAGTCGCTGCGCCGGCCGGCAAACCACCGGCCAAGCCCGAGAAGAAAACCGACGACGACGATGTGGGCACGTTCGAGGATCTGCTGACACCCGGCGACGCGAAGTGACGGAGCGGCACCGTCGTCCGACGGATCGCTCACCCGCTCTCGATCACCGCCATCGCTGCCAGCACGACGGCCTCGCCGACACGAGGCGGGGCGATCACCTGGACTCCCACCGGAAGCCCCCGGCTGCCCCGGTCCGTGGCGGCGGCGGCGACGAGGACGGGATCGCCCGACCGCGGTCGCTGGCCCTCCTCGTCGGGCCGCACCTCGGTCACCGGCACGGCACCCGCCGCGAGGTCGAGCAGATTCGCCAGGAAGCAGGGCATCGCCGCGAGCACGAGGCGGGCGGCGCTGCCATGAGGCAGCGCCGGCAGCGCCGACACGGGGCAGACGACCGCATCGAGGCCGGAGACGAGACGGGTGAACCGCGCGCGCAGCGCCTCGCGGGCCGCGATGAGGCCCGCCATTTCCCACGCCGTCCGCGGCCCGGTCCGCAGGAGCGCCTCCGACTCGATGCGGCTGCCAACGAGCCGGGCCAGGGTGGCGAGCCCGCGCCGCCACGCGCCCGAGAGCTGGGCGAGGCGGAGAAGCCGGCCCACGCCCGGGATCGGCCGCGCGGCACCGAGCAGCCGGCGGATGTCGGCGCCGCCGTCGGCACCGAGGATCGCCAGGTGCAGCCAGGCCGCCTCCACTGCGAGGCTGCCGTCGAGCGGCACGATCTCCGCGCCCGCGGCCTGCAGCCGGGCGACGGCCAGCGCCGTCGCCCGGCGCACGGCTGCCGACGCACCGACTGGCCCCGCCTCGTCCCAGGAGCCGATCCGCAAGCGGCCCGGCACGGGTCCGACTTCGACGCCCAACGCTTCGACCGCCCGTCCGAGGTCGGCGACCGAGCGGGAGAGGAACCCCGCCCGCGACCGGACCACCTTCAGCCCGGGAAGCGTCTCGAAAGCCCCTCCGCCACCGAGGGCCGTGAACCGTGGCACGAGCGCCGCGACGCCGCAGGCGTTGGCCGGCTGGCGAAGGCTGCCGGCGAGGTCGTTGCCTACCGCCAGCGGCACGACCCCCGCGGCGACGAGAGCCGCGTCGCCTCCGCTCGATCCTCCCGGCCCGCGGTCGGCGGCCGTCGGGTGATTCGTGCGGCCCCAGACCGGATTGTCGGTCTCGTGGAGAAACATCGCCTGCGGCACGTTCGCCTTCCCCACGATCACCGCGCCGGCCCGTCTCAGGCGGGTGACGATCTCCGCGTCGGCCGCGTCGGTCGCGTCGCGTCTGTCGGGAATCCCGAGCGTCGTTTTGAGCCCGCGGACGGCGAAGCACTCCTTCACGCTCACCGGTACGCCGGCGAGCCGGCCCGCGCGTCCGGCGTCGACGGCCCGCGCCTCCGCGGCGGCCGCCGCAAGCCGAGGCTGCACGAGGGCGTTGAGGTCGACGTGTGTCTCTTCGTGCCGCGCGGCGCAGGCGGCTAAAGCGTCCGCCGCCGTCAACCGCCGGGCGGCGACGGCTTCCGCGATTTCGGTCGCGGTCAGAGGCCGGGGAGTCAAAACGGGGAAACCGGATCGCCGGCCGCGGCGCCGCGGACATCGGCGGCCCAGATGACGCCATCGCCGAGGATGACGCCGGTGACCACGATCGGGTCACCTTCCACGCAGCCCGGCTCACCCCGCGACACGAGCACGATCCGCCGCGAAGCCCCCTTCGGCAGCTGGAGGATTGCCTGGGACGACCAGCAGTGCCCCACTCTGCGGGCCGACTCGAACGTCACCGCCAGCACCACGCCGTCCCCGTTTCGCTTCGACGCCGTCAGCCACATCCTGCCCAGCCGGGCAAGTTCCGAACGCAGCCCCTCGTGGGCCGCGATTCCGGCATGCAACGATTTGAAGCCTTCCGGCGGACCGGAGAGGGCCCGGCCGGTGTCGGCCGCCGACCGCTCGAGGAGCACGAGCTCCTCGGCCACCCGTGCCAGCCGCTTGTACCAGTCGAGCATCAGGGGCATGCGGGCCGGATCGTTCGGGTCGCTGACGCTGCGGAACGCCTCGGCTGCCGCCTCGGCCGCGCCGACGGCGGCGTCCAAGGCCGCCGTGTCGAGAGGCGGCGGTGCGGGGGCGACGAATGCCGGAGCCGCGACGGGCTCCGGCGGCTTGACCGCCGCCGCCAGTGGATCGAGGAACGTGTCCTGCGGATCAGGCAGCGGATCGGTGGTGGGAGAGGCGACACCGGGATCTTCGTTCACCAGCGGCGCATCTGGCGGCTCGGCCGCCCGGGTCTGCGAAGCAGCCGGCTCATTCACCGGTCGCCGCGAGGGTTGCTTGTTCGGAATCGGCAGCCCCAGATCCTCGCCGCGATTCCTCCCCACGCCGCCACCTCCGCGTTGGAACTTGGCCGGCAAAAGGAACGCGAGCTGTTCCGGCACGTGCTTCGTGGTTCCGAACGGATCCTTGCCGAATCCCCAGACCAGGATGCCCAGCGTGACGGGAATCGCCATCACGCCGCCGAGCACGATGCCGATCACTTGACCGATCCCGCTGCTCTTCTTCACTTTTCGCGTCGACGCCGGTCGTGACGCCGCGACGACGGCCGGGACCGGGGCCTGGGGCGACTCGGTTCCCGATTCCGAGGCCTCGCTGAACTCGCCGAGGCCGAACGAATCGGCCGATTGCTCGCCCCCCTGTTCAGTCGTTTCCGCGGCCGGCTCATGGTCATCCCAGGCACCGCCGCCGATCAGCATTTCCTCTTCGCCGGACGCTTCACTCGCCCCCTGCGCCTGTTCGTCGCCTGGCGCGGCGGAAAAAGCCTGCACGTCAGCCTGCACGTCAGCCTGCACGTCAGCCTGCACGTCAGCCTGCACGTCAGCCTGCACGTCAGCCTGCACGTCAGCCTGCACGTCAGCCTGCACGTCAGCTGGTCGCTCAACCTTCTCTTCGAAGGAGAATTCGCCGAGGTCGAAGCCGGTGCCGCCGGCCGACTCGATCTCCGCCCAGGGATCGGTGCCGTCTTTGTCCACCGAGTCGCGATCGTCTGCCATGGCCTTGACTCCTCCGGACTGTCTATGCCGCCTCACCCGTCAGGCGGCCCGGGCCGCCGCACCAAAGTGTACCACCGCCGTCTGCCGAGCCGCCACACGCCCGCCGGCCCGGCAGGCCAGCTCAGAGGCCGTGCGCCGGGCCGTAGCGACGGCGCAGGCTGTCGAGGAAAAACCGCTCGCTCGCAGGCTCTCCCGTGGCCTGCTCGATGAGCGGCTCGGAATCGAGGGTCCGGCCGAACCCGTGGACGTGCTGCCGCAGCCAGTCCAGCAGGCCGGTGAAATCTCCAACGCCGATCCGCGCCTCGAGATCGGGAAGCCGACGTTCAGCCGCGGCCATCAACTGGGCGGCAAACAGATTGCCGAGCGTGTAGGTGGGAAAGTAGCCGATCAGGCCCGCGCTCCAGTGGATGTCCTGGAGCACTCCCTCGGCGTCGTTCTTCGGCCGCATGCCGAAGTCGTGGGCGAACCGCTCGTTCCAGGCGCCAGGAAGCTCGTTCACCATCAGGTCGCCGTGGATCAGGGCCCGCTCCAGGTCGAACCGCATCATCACGTGCAGGTTGTACGTGACCTCATCCGCCTCGACGCGGATGAACGATGGCCGCACCGCGAGCGTCGCCTCGTGCACCTGGTTGGCGTCGGCCCCGGCAAGCGCCCCGGGAAACGCCTCCTGCGCCAGCGGAAAGCACCATTCCCAAAATCCACGGGAGCGGCCGACGAGGTTCTCCCAAAGCCGCGACTGCGATTCGTGGATGCCGAGCGAGGTCGCTTCACCCGGGGGCAGGCCATGCCAATCGCGCGGCAATCCCTGTTCGTAGAGGCCGTGCCCGGCCTCATGGAGCACGCCGTAGAGTGCCGTCGGCAGCCACTGTTCGTCCCAGCGCGTGGTGATCCTGCAGTCGTCGGGCCCGAGCGTGGAGCAGAACGGATGGGCCGTGGTGTCGAGCCGGCCGCGGGCGAAGTCGAAACCGATGCGGGCGGCGACGCCGCGGACGAACCGCTCCTGGGCGTCCCGCGGGTAGCGCCGCCGCAGCACCCCGTCGTCGGGCCGCACCGGCGACTCGATGCACGCCCGCACGAATGGCACCAACTCGTCCCGCAGCCTGGCAAACCGGACCGCGATGGCCCGCCAGCGGCCGCCCGGTTCGTAGTCGTCGAGCAGCGCATCGTAGGGATCGAGGTCGGGATCTTGGCAGGCGGCCTGTTCGCGCTTCAGGGCGACCATCTTCTCCAGCCAGGGCTCCAGGGTCTTCCAGCAGGCGGCCGCCCGGGCGGCCGCCCACGCCTGCTGGGCATCGACCCGGGTGCGGGCCAGTTCGGCGACCAGCCGTTCCGGCAGCCTGGACTGCTTGTCGGACTCCCGGGCCAGCCGGCGGATCGTCGCCCGTTCTGCCGGATTGCCTTCAGCGGCCAGCCGACCATCGGCCAGGGCCGCGAGTCGCTCACGGTGAACGGGATCGGTTCGTTCCCGATGCACGAGCAGCGCCAGCAGGGCCGACTGCTCGGCGCGGTGGGGGCCCGCCTGCGGCGGCAGCATCGCCTGCTCGTCCCAATCGAGCAGTGCCTCGATCGAGGCCAGCGTGGCCCCTCTTCGGGCCTGGTCGCAGACCGTCGCAAATGCCGCCCGTTCGTCCGGCCCATCCGCCCCTGTCGGCATGTTCGCCTCCCTCCGCTCACCGCTCGGTCGTGACCACCACGCTCCCCGGACCCGTGCCCGAGAGCCGACCGCGGAGTATGCTCGTTCGACTTTCGGATCGCCACCCCGGACCCCTTCCTCCGGCCAGACGTCATGCTCGACGCGCTCATCATCGCCCCCCATCCCGACGACGCCGAACTGGGCATGGGAGGCACCATCGCGCTGATGCTCTCCCGCGGGCTGCGGGTCGGCATTCTCGACCTCACCGACGGCGAGCCGACGCCGCTGGGCTCGATCGAGACGCGGGCCCGGGAAACAGCGGCGGCGACGGCGATCCTCGGCGTTCCGTGGCGCGAGAATCTCGGCCTGCCCAACCGTCGCCTGCGGGCCACGCTCTCCGCCCGGGCACTTCTCGCGGGCGCGATCCGGCGCACTCGTCCACGCTGGCTCTTCGCTCCGCACTGGGTCGACGCCCATCCCGATCACCTGGCCGCCACCCGGCTCGCCGTCGCCGCGCGGTTCTGGGCGAAACTCACCAAGTGCGATCTTCCCGGAGATCCCTGGCATCCAGAGCGGATCTATCACTATCCCTGCGTCCACCTCAAGACCGTCAGCCGCCCCGCGTTCGTCGTCGACATCTCCTCGACCGTCGAGGCGAAGCGCGCCAGCCTGGCCTGCTACGCGAGCCAGTTCCCTGTCGGGGCGACGCGACCGACCGTGCTCGAGCGGGTCGCGGCGGCCGATGCCTGGTGGGGCGGGCTGATCGGAACGCTGCATGGTGAGCCGTTCTGGAGCCGAGAACCGCTCGGTCTGCGCGGGTTTGCCGACCTCTTTTGACTGCCGACGCCACGCCGTCCGGCACAGCCTTCCCAGAGTCCGCGACCATCGGCCGCGGGCGGCCGTGGACCCGGCCGATTGGCCCGATGACGGAAACCCGGGGGGAAGCCCGATGCAGGCTGCGGGACCGTGCCCCTGACGGCCGATACATCCCCGGTCCGGCCCGTCTCGGGCCGCCGCTCGTCCGGGGAACGTCATGGCCGCTCGCGACATCAACGTCATCGCGCTCGTCAAGGGCAACGAGCGGTACGTGTTCCTGTTCGACGATCACAGCCAGGACGAGGTGCTTCGGTCGATGGCCCGGCACGCTGCCAATCCCGACCTGACGTTTTCCTGGTACGACGCCGCGGTGCTGGGGCAGAAGGTCCGCAGGAGCGGCGGCCGGCCCCGTCGTTTCGGCTTCGTGCCCCGTGCCGATCGGCCGGCGTGAGACTCGTCGCCAACGGCGGCGCGGCGAGGGCATCTGGCGTGTCGGTTTCTCCAGCCAGCGGCGCGAGTTTCTCGACGGCGATCGGCCGCTTCCTGCGCACGCTCGGCGCCGAGCGGGGCAGTTCGCCGCTGACGATCAAGAGTTACCGCGAGGACCTTCTGCAGCTCGAGGAGTTCCTGCAGGGGGCGGGATGCCGCGGGCCTGCCGAGACGACGACCGTCATCCTGCGCCGCTTCGCCGCCGGCCTGCACGCCACCGGCTACGCCGCCGCGACGGTGGCCCGCAAGCTGGCGAGCACGCGCAGCTTCTTCGCTTTTTGCCAGCGGGAGGGCTGGGTCCGGGCGAACCCTGCAAAGCCGCTCCGCGGTCCGCGCCGCGGCCGCACCCTGCCCCGCTTCCTCACCGGCGAGGAGATCGGGCGCCTGCTGGCGACGCCGCCGGCCACGTCGTCCGCTGGCATGCGCGACCGTGCGATCCTCGAACTGATGTACTCATCCGGCGTCCGCGTCCGCGAACTGGTCAATCTCGACGACGGCGACCTCGACCTGCGGAACGCGACGATCCGCGTCCGCGGCAAGGGCCGCCGGGAGCGGCTCGGCATCGTCGGCTCCCACGCCCAGGCGGCCCTGCGGTCCTGGCTCGCGGCCCGTCGCCTCGCGGCAGGCACCTCCTCAGGAACGCGACCGCTGTTCACGAACAAATTCGGCACCCGGCTCTCGGTGCGGGGCGTGGCCCGGCTGTTGGACAAGCATCTCGCCGTCGCCGGCCTGGCGGGCCGGGCCAGCCCGCACACGCTGCGGCACAGTTTCGCCACGCACCTCCTCGACGCCGGCGCCGACATTCGCAGCGTCCAGGAACTGCTCGGCCACAAGAGCCTGGTGACGACGCAGATTTACACCCACGTGACGACCAGTCGGCTGCTCGCCGACTTCGACAAGGCCCACCCGCGGGCCCGATGACACCGCGAGCGGCGGGCCCGTGCGGGGAAGAGGCCGGAGCCGGACGCGTCCCGGAACCCTACACCAGGCCGCGCCGAACCGCCCATACGGCGGCCTGCGTGCGGTCGGTGACGGCGATCTTGCGCAGGATGTTCTGCACGTGCTCCTTCACCGTCTCGACGCTGATCGTCAGCGACTGGGCGATCTCCTTGTTGGACAGCCCCAGTGCCATGTGCCGTAGCACCTGGGTCTCCCGCTGCGTGAGCGGAATGTCCGGGTCTGGCGTGGCGACGCGGTTTGCCATGGTCGTGGCCACGCGACGCAACTCGCCGGCTCGCATCGGCAACTGGCCGGCCGCAGCCCCGGTGATCGAATTGATCAGTTCGCCACGGGTACAGCCTTTGAGCATGTAATCGTGGGCCCCGGCAGCCACCGCGCGGGCCACGTAGGTCGGGTTGTCGAAGGTGGAGAGCATCACGCAGCGAACCCCCGGGTGGTCCGCACGAATCTTTTCCAGGGCCGCCAGACCATCCTTGCCCGGCATCCGGATGTCGATGAGAACCACGTCCGGCTTGAGTTTTTTGGTCAGTTTGACGACCTCGTCACCGTTGGTCGCTTCCCCCACGATCTTCACCTCAGAGCCGGCCAGTAGGCTCGCAAGGCCGCGGCGGACCACCTCGTGGTCATCCGCAATCACTACTTTTATCGCCATTGGCTCACGATCGCGACGCTCGCGTTTCCTGTGGGGTCCGTTCGTCCGCCGGCGGCCTTCGCCCCCGCCTCGCGCTACGAACTCTACAGTATCAACATTTTTGATTCAACGGGGTGGCCAGCTGACTTCTGACGGAGGCGAGCATCGAATCGGCACCGCGCGTGAGCAAGTCGGCCGCAACTCGTCTCCCGAGGGCTTCGGGGGAGTCCCCTTTTCCGCCGGAAACAGCTTCCGCCACCACCCGTGAGACACGTCCGTCAACCGTGCCGAAGACAACGGCTCCCAGCCGCAGCGACTCTCCCTCGGCACGTGCCCATCCGCCGATTGGAGCGAGGCAACCACCCGCCAGGGCAGCAAGGCAACACCGCTCCGCCCTGACTGCCGCGTGCGTCGTCGGACAGTCGAGCAGACGCACGGCGGCCCGCGTCCGTTCGTCGTCGGCGCGGACCTCGATTGCCAGGGCACCCTGGGCTATGGCGGGCCAGAACGACGGTGGGCGGAGCACCTCGGTGATCCGCTCGGCGAGGCCCAGGCGGGCCAGTCCGGCTCCGGCGAGAATCAGGCAGTCCACCTCGCCGGCGTCGAGTTTTCGCAGCCGCGTGTCGACGTTGCCGCGAACGGCCCGGACCTCCACGTCGGGCCGCAGTAACCGGACCTGCATCACCCGGCGCACGCTCGACGTGCCGACGACCGCACCGGCAGGCAGGGTGGCGAGCGTCCCTGCCGTGCGGCCGACCACCACGTCGAACGGCTCGGCACGGCCCGGCACGCATGCGAGTTCCAGACCGGCCGGCAGCGTGGTGGGCAGATCCTTGCAGCTGTGGACGGCTGCGTCGATGCGGCCATCGCGCAGCGCCTGCTCCAGTTCGCGCACGAAGACTCCGTCCCCCTGCCCCTCGCGCACCAGCCCGGCAATCGGCACATCGGTGCGGAGATCTCCCGTCGTCGCGATCGTGGACAGTTCGACATCGACGCCGGCCCGGCGCAGGCCGGCGGCGAACCCTTCGGCCTGCGTCCTGGCCAGGAGACTGCCCCGGGTGCCGATGCGGATCGTCGAAGACTCGTTCATGGGGGGAAATTCTCGCAGGTCCGCGGCCGGCCGTCGATCCGCCGCGGACGGGCCTTCATGCATCGGTCCACTGTGATCGAGCTTCGTCCCGTTCGGCACGGGCCACGGCCGCCACGAACACCGCCTCGGCACCACGGGCGAGCAGCGCCGCCCGGCAGGCACTGCAGGTGCCTCCGGTGGTGACGACGTCGTCCACCAGCAGGACGCGTCGACCGCCGGTCCGCGGCAGGGCCCGGAACGCACCACGAACGTTGCCGCGCCGGTCCGCGGACGGCAGCCGGTTTTGCAGCGGCGTGCACCGCGAGCGCACCAGTCCCGTCGCGCACGTTGTGCCGAGCGTCGCCGCGAGTCCGCGGGCGATCTCGGCGGCCGCCGTCGTACCCCGCACTGCCCGGCGCCACCAGTGCATCGGCACTGGAACCACGAGGTCGATCCGCCATTGGCCGAGCGTCGCGGCGTGCCGTTCCGCACACAGCCCTCCGAGGGCGGCGGCGAGCGGTTCGCCACCGGGCCGCTTGGTGCGCAAAACGGCCGTGCGCAGGTCGTCGGCGTAGGCGCCGAGCACCACGATGCCATCCCAGTCGGCACGGCCGCGGCAGGCGGCGTGGGCACAGTCGCCCCCGCACCGCGTGCATCGCGCCGGTCCTGCGAACAGCCGTCGGCAGGTTCCGCAGATGGCCGGGCCGGCGGGCAGGCCGGCCGGCGCAGCGGCCGCTCCGAGGTCGGCGCCGCAGGCCGCACACCGCGGCGGACAGAGGAGGTCGAGTCCCCGGCCGGCGAGCCGTGCCGCCTCCCGCCGCATGATGTCGGCCCATGCCATCAGGGTTTTTCCCGGGCCTCGCCTGCGGAGTACCGCCCTCGGCCCCGTTGACGCTCGTCCGGCGAATGCCTACCCTCCGCCGCCGCTGCGGCCGGGCGAAACGACGGCGAACTCCGCCTCCATCGTCACCCGCCGAAACACGGAGTCAAGCACCCATGCTGATCGACCGGTACATCACACGGGCGCAGGTGAACGCGTTCGTCGTCGTGTTCATCAGCCTGGCCGGCCTGTACGTCGTGTTCGACGCGTTCACGAACCTGGACGAGTTCAGCGACCATGCCGCGAAGGCCGGGGGGCTGGCCCGGGTGCTCGGCTCGTACTATGGCGTGCGGCTGATCTGGTTTTTCGACGCCGCCAGCCCGGTCATCACCCTGGCAAGTGCGATGTTCGCACTCTCCTGGCTGGAGCGTCACAACGAGTTGACCGCCCTGCTCGCCGCCGGCATAGATCGCTGGCGAATTGCCCGGCCGACGCTCGTGTTCGCCGCCGTCATCAGCATCGCCGCCGTCGTCAGCCGCGAGACCGTGATCCCGAGCGTCCGGCAAGCCTTTGCCCGCAACGCCCAGGACCTGGCGGGCGAACGTCGCCTGGACTTCTCACCCCGCTACGACATCGCCACGGATATTCTCTTCAGCGGCCGACACTTCCAGGCCGGCCCGATGCGGATCGAGGCCCCGAGCCTGATGCTTCCGGAGCACTTCCAGGGCACGGACTACGGCCATCGGATCAGCGCCGCAGATGCGGTCTGGCGTCCCGCGAGCCCCGATCATCCCGCCGGCTACCTGCTCAGTGGCGTCAGCGAACCGACCGACATCGACATCCTGCCGCGGCTCGAATCTGCGGGACGGAGCGTGGTGGTCACCCGTGCCTCGGCAGCATGGCTGCAGCCGCGGCAGTGTTTTGTGTGCAGTGACGTCACCTTCGAACAGCTGGTCGGAGACACCAACTGGCACCTTTACTCGGCGACTCCCGAACTGCTCGCCGCCCTGCGCAACCCCGCGCTCAACTTCGGCACCCGCGTGCCGCTGCGGATTCACGCCCGCGTCACGGCCCCGTTTCTCGACATGGCGCTGGTGCTGCTGGGAATTCCCCTCGTGCTCGGCCCGACCCGCCGCGGGGTCTTCGTGGCCGTGGGCCAGTGCGTGCTGATGACGGTCTTGTTCTTCCTGGTCGTGATGGGCTGCCACGCGCTGGCCGGTGCCGACGTGGTCGGCCCGGCGACGGCGGCCTGGCTGCCGCTCCTGATCCTCGGCCCGCTGGCGGCCTGGCGGGCTCAGCCGATGTGGCAGTGAGGGTCAGTCGGCGATCGTCACGGTCCGGGCCGTGAGGGGCGCCAGCGTGTCGAGCGGCACGGTGGCGGCCAGTTCCTCGGGGACCCGCCAGGCGAGCACCACGCACGTCTTCTGCTTCGGCTCGGCCGACACCCAGATTTCCGTCAGTCCCGGCCGCCGTTTGTCCACGGCCACGCCCGCGTCGAGCAGCTCGAACGACTGCTCGCCTTCCAGGGTCAGCACGTCCCACGTCCGTGGCTGCCCCGCGGCATCGTCGATCTGCCGCGACTTGCCCCAGGCTGCCTTGCGAAACGACTCGTCGCCCCGCACCTGTTCCAGGATCGCCTGCTTCACGTCGTCGCGGCGGCGCTGGGCCGGCGGAACGGCCCCGACCAGCAGCACAACCGGATACTGCGTCGGCCCGACCGGCAGCCGGCCCCGATAGGCGGCGGCCAGTCCGGGGATGTCGCGCAGAAACGCCGGCGCCGCCTCCTTCGGGTCGGGAAGTTGATCGACGATTTGCTTCGGCAGCCGGAACGTGACGCGGCCGTCGGCGACGCCGCTCGGCTCCGGATTGAGCGGCGCGAACTCGGCCCCGGTCGTGTAAGCCTCCAGCCGTGCCGCGTACTCACGCTCGTAGGCCCCCGAAGAACACCCGCAGCAGGCCAGGCCGCAGGCGGCGAGCACCAGGAACCGGCCCGCACAACGCCCCACGCCGCTTCGGGTGCCGGAGGCAAGGATCGTGCCGGTGTCGACGCCGCCGGTTTCCGCGAAATGCGGCACGACCCGCACCGTCGTCACCACACGCACGTCCTGCAGCGCTTCCCGCATCCTTCGTCCTTTGCCAACCCTTTTTTCTTCACGCCGGCCTCCCCGCCTGCCGATTCGAATCATGCGGACGGGAGTTCGCCGCCACGGGCCGATGCCCGACTCACCAGCGAGGCAAGGAGTGCCGTCACCCATGAAACTTCAGACTACCAGATTTGGACGGATCGACGTCGAGTCGGAGGACGTCCTCCATTTTTCCAGCGGCCTGCCCGGCCTGGAAGACTGCCGGCAGTGGGCGCTGCTCGCCGACTCGACGAACGACGCGCTCGGCTGGCTGCAGAGCATCTCCCGGAGCGACGTCGCCCTGGCGGTCGTCAGCCCGCGGCGCTTCGTTCCCGACTACCAGGTGCGGATCCCGCGCAGCGAACTGTCGCCGCTGGCGCTCGCCGACGTCCGCCAGGCCCAGGTGGTGGTCGTCGTCGGGAGAAACGGCACCGGCCTCACGCTCAATCTCAAAGCTCCGATCGTCATCAACCTTGAAAACCGCACGGGCCGTCAGGTCGTCGCATCCGGCGACCTCCCGCTGCAATACGAACTCACCCAGGAACGACCGCCGCTCAAAAAGAGCGCATAATCCCAGCAGCGGGCGGCATGGATGCGCCGCCGCCCGGTGTGGATCAGGAAGGAACGCCCCATGCTCGTGCTCTCCAGACAACGTGACGAAAGCATCATGATCGGCGACGCCATCGTCGTCACGATCGTCGACATCAGGGGCGACAAGGTCCGCCTCGGCATCACCGCCCCGGCGGAGGTGCCGGTGCACCGCCAGGAGGTGTACGAGGCGATCCAGCGCGAAAACCAGCGGGCGGCAAGGCTCGAGCCCGGGGAGACGCAGGATATCGGCCGGTTCGCCGCGCGGACGACGGGACAGAAGCGGCCCCAGGATCCGCCGGCCCGCTGAGCGGCAGCCGGGGACGGTCGGCGTGTGGCCAGCGGTCCGCAGGCTGCAAGAGGGCGTCGACGGCGCCGATGCCCTCCGCGGTCAGCCCGCCTTCCACTTGATGTTGCACCCCAGGCTCGGCAGCTGCTCGGCGGCCGCGGGCCGCCCGGCGAGCAGGGCCTCGACCGCCCCGCGCAGGTCGCCGCCCGTCACCGGAATGTCGTTGCCCGGCCGGCTGGCATCGAGCTGCCCCCGGTAGACGAGCCGGCGGTCGCCATCGAAGAGGTAGAAGTCGGGCGTGCAAGCGGCCCGGTAGGCGTGGGCCACCTCCTGCGTCTCGTCGTACAGGTAGGGGAACGGGTAACCGCGCTCCTCGGCCTCGCGGACCATCTGCTCCGGCGAGTCGGCCGGATGCGTGGAGACGTCGTTGGAACTGATGGCGGCGAAGCCCACGCCCCGGGGCATGTACTCGTGCCCGAGGCGGGCGAGCTCGTCGGCGACGTGCTTCACGAACGGGCAGTGGTTGCAGATGAACATCACCACCGTGCCGCGCGGTCCGGCCGCCGCGGCGTAATCGACCATCCGACCGTCGACGTTGGGGAGGGAGAAGTCCGGGGCGACGGTGCCCAGGGGAATCATCGTGCTCGGGGTGCGGACCATGGGGCGGGCTCCGGGGAGTTCTCAGGAAGACGCATCGTACCCGGTCTCCGCAGCGCGGAAAGGCTCCCGGGGAATCCATACCATCGCCATCGCGTACCCCGTGAGCCCCAGGCAGATGAGGTGGAACAGGTTCAACGGGCCGAGCACCGGGGCGTAGGGCTTGAAAAACTCCCAGCAGAACCGCTGCACTGCGTACCACAGCACCATCAGGTAGAAGCCGTTCTTGAGGAACAAGACGTCGCGGCGGCCGAGCTTGACCAAGGCGTAGGCGAGGAACGCCGCCATCGCGGCCGACTCGTAGAGCTGCACGGGGTGGCGGAGAACGTGGTCGCCGAAGTCGTGCCCCCAGGGGACCGCCGTCGGTGCGCCGTGGGTGTGGTCGGCGAGCCCGGAAAAAAAGCAGCCCCAGCGGCCGATGACGACGCTCGTGCAGAAGGCGGGCACGAAGATCAGGCCGGTCGAGCCGGCGATGCTGCGGGCACGCTTGAAAATCTCGATCGCGACGATCGCCCCGGCCAGGGCCCCGACGATGCTCCGGGCCGCGCCCGGCTCACCGGAAAGCCGGAGGTTCGCCGAGCCGGCCGCATAGCCGCCGACCGTCGCCCCGACCACGAGGGTGACGGCGTAGCCGAATCCCGCCCGCTCGATCCGCGTCGCCGCGTCACGGAGCCGCCAGAAGAAACAGCCGACGGTCATGGCCGCCGCGGCCGTGGCGGCCGCGATGTCGAACCAGGCGTGGACGTTCATCCTGCACGAGTATCCGTGGCGGCCGTCGCCGATCTGCCGACCAGCCTCCAGATGAGCACGCCCTTCAGGGCGAGCGCCACGGCTCCCGCCTTGGCCAGCCACGTCCACGGCCAAGCGGCCCACCCCCTGTCGGCCCAGACCAGCCACGCCAAGGCGGCGCCGGCCAACACCACGTCGCAGGCTCCCAGCACTCGGGCCACGAGGCGGCGCCGCGGCGTCGAGTTCCGAAACAGCCCCGGCAACACGAAGCCGTTCGCGATCAGGATCGCGACGGCTCCGGCGAGACCGAAGGTCGACACCACGGCGATGTCTCGGTGCAGTTCGCGATACATGACGGCGTTCGCAGGCATCGTCACGTAGGCGTGGATGCCGGACACCGCACAGCCCCCCAGGAACAGCGCCGCCAGCAGCGTAACAACGGCCAAGAGGACGAGCAGGGCTTTCATCGTCCGTTCATCCGCAGACGCGTTGAATATCGCAGCCAGAGAATCGCCATCATGTCCCCCAACTCGCCGGCGGGAGTGGCGGCGGCTTGGCGGGGAGCAGGAGCGTGAGCACGCCCTTGATCGCCAGCACCGCCGGCATCAGGAACGTCGACGCGTCGCCGACCTTCACCGGCCCCTGCCCGGCGAGTCCGCCCGCCACCAGTGCGGCGGCGCAGACCAGGTCCACGACGGCGAGCAGAAGAAACCAAACGTTGCGACGCGGCGCCCGGCCGCCTGCCAGGGCGACGATCAGGGCCACGTTGACGATCGTCACGGCCACCGTGACGACGATCAGCGGCCCGGTGACGACGAGCATCTGCATGAGGCCGTTCCTGTCCGGCGCGAAGGCGGCCGCCACGCCCGTGAACAGGAACGCGCACCCCCCGGCCAGCGCCGCCGCGGACGTCACCAGCGCACAGAGCACGATCAGCAGGCCTCTCATGGTCCCTCCAGCGACCGCCGCATCCGGGCCCGGGCGGCCGCGTCGCGGTAGAACAGGTTGTAGGTCTCGAACGGAATGATCGTCTCGTCCGGCGTCACGAAGTGGATGCACGACCGCTTCACGCGGCCGACGCAGAAATTGTGGGCGTCCATGAACTCCACGATCACCACCCGGAACGTGTCCTCGTAGCCGAGGCCCGCGGGCAGCGGCACCTCGGGCAGGCAGCAGAGGAGTTCGCCGAGTTTTTTCTCGTTGTTGCACTCCGCGGTGGCGAGCGAGAAGAACTCGAGCACCTGCCGGTGGAGATCGGGATACTTCTCGAACGTGATCGCATTGGGGAGGGCCTCGACGAGTAGTTCTCGCGGAAAGAACGAAGTCACCGGGGCGATCTTGGTTCCCTTCCGCAGGGCATAGCCGATGGCGATGCTCTCCGGGTTGCAGGGGAGCGGAATGATGTCGCCCGGGCCGAACGGGCCGCCGGAGTCGACGATCCGCCGCCTGATCGCCGACAACGGAAACCGATCGGTTGACGCATCAAAGCCCTCGTTGCGGCCGGCGTCCTGGATCGGCTGGAGGACGACGCCGCGGACGCACCGCCACTCGAGCGCATGCTCGATGATCGCCGGGATCTCGTCGTCGTTGACTCCCTGCTTGACGACGACGACCAGCGTCGTGGAGACGCCGGCCCGCTCCAGGTGCTCGAGGGCCTGCCGGCGGATCCGCGTCAGGTCGGCGCCGCGCAGGTTCAGGTGCGCCTCCGGCCGCAGCGAGTCGAACTGCAGGTAGACCTCGAAACCGGGGCGGCACTCGGCCAGTCGGCGGACGAACTCCGGATCCTCGGCGATGCGGATGCCGTTTGTGTTGAGCATCACGTGACGGATGGGCCGCCGCTTGGCCGCGGCGATGATCTCGAGAATCTCCGGGTGGATCGTCGGTTCGCCGCCGGAAAGCTGCAGCAGGTCGGGCTCCCCCTCGCTGCGCACGAGCGTGTCCATCATCCGCTCGATCTCGGCGAGCGGCCGGTGCAGCGCCCGCCGCGGCGAGGAGTCGGAGAAGCAGACGGGGCAGGTGAGGTTGCAGGCCTCGTTGACGTCGATGAGGGCCAGGCAGGAGTGCTGTTCGTGGTCGGGGCACAGGCCGCAGTCGTAGGGGCAGCCGCGTTCAGTGTGCGTGTGGAGCACGAGCGGCCGGTCGCCGGGCTTGAGGTAGTCGTGGCACAGCCGCCAGTAGGCGGCGTCGGTCGAGACGAGCACCTTGCGCGGCCCGTGCGTGCGGCACCGCTTGTGGTAGTAGACCCGGCCGTCCTCGATGGCGATCTTCGCCGGCACGAGCGTCAGGCACTCGTCGCACAGCGACGTGGTCTGGCCGTAGAACACGTACGGCGCCTGTCTCCGTGCGGTCGCTGTCATGGTCACTCCCGGCAGGGTTTCGGCGCATCGCGCCGCGTGGCCCACGGACGCTTTGGGCAGGATACCCACCGGCACAGGTCGCGCGGAGCGGCACACGCGGCGCGGCCTTGACGTCGGTCCGGAACGGCCGCGGCCCGGAGACGGCGGCAGCGACGCCGCTTCGCGGTACGATGCCGCTGGTCCGCAGCGGCGTCGCCCCCCGGTCGCCGACGGCCCCCGGGCACCATCTCCATGGCGAAGATCACAAACCGCATCGATCGATTCTTCTTTCCGCCGCAGTGCGTCAACTGCCGGGCCCCGACCGACTGGGCCTGCCCGATCGTCGCCTGGCGCGGCTGGGACATGCTGATCGGGTGGGTGTACGAGCACGTGGCTGTGCCCGTCCCGGTCTGTGATGCCTGCCGGGCCCGACGCGTCCGCGGCGGGCGGCTGGCCGTGACGGCACTGGTGCTTCTCGGCGGGCTGCTGGCCTGGGTGGCGAGCCAGTTCCGCCACAGCCCGGGCGGAGATCCTTTCCGATCGGCCCGGCCATGGCGGCGATCGGGCTGACGCTGCTCGGATTGGGCGGGCTGGCGATCGACATGGCAGGCGATCGCATCGTGCGTGCCTTCTGGGGCCTGCGCAAGACGCTCGACCGCAGGACGACCGTCATCCGCAGGCACGACGCCAACGGCCTGCACCTCGTCGACGCCCGCGGCACGCGGCTCTGGGTCACGAGGCATGTCGTGCATTTCGATCGGCTGTTTTCCGAATGCCGGCTGCGGACGGACGTCCTCGCGCCGCCTGCCGGCGGCCCGCCATCCGCCGGCCGGTAGGAACCGCGGCGCCGGTCAGTGGGGCGGCTGGGCGGACGCGTCGAGCCGCCGCGCCGCGCGGACCAGCATCGCGGCGAGAATCGCGGCGAGGAGGGCGATGATGGCGATCTGGAACCGGCTGTCGGTCAGCAGCCCGAAGGCCGCGGCCGCGGGGGCGGCGCCGGCCGATTCGGGTCCGAGCGTGGCGGGCACGGCGGCGACCCCGGCGGCCACCGCGGCCCGGATCGCCGCCGTATCGTACCGGGGCCTGCTGAGGTCGCCCCCATACGCGAGGCGGTAGTCGCTGCCCGGCTCCGCGAGGAACACCAGTTCCCGTGCCGGTCCGCGGGTCGTGATGCCGGTGACCTGGATCGGCGGGCTGTCGCCGTCGTCGATCACCAGATCGAGCGTCGGCAGACGGATTTCACTGACCGCGAGTGTCGTCTGCTCGGTACGGATCCCCGCCACATCGATCCGGGTGATCGTTCCCGCCCCCAGGCTGCGGCCGCCGAGCCGGCCCCTGTCCGCTGCGCTGGCCGCGATTTCCGCCGGCTCAACCCGCACGGCCCGGCTGAAGTTGCGGGACGCCGTTTCGATCCGAATCTCGCTCACCGGGGCCCGCAGCGTGTCGATGCGGATTCGTGTCGCCTTGCGGTCGGATTCGGGGACGATGCTGAACTCGAAGGCCGGGTGGTCTTCCAGCAGCGGCACGGTGCGCCGGTCCACCGTGGCCGCGTACGAGTATTCGATGCCGTCGAGTCGAAACGGCCGCCGGTCGACGACGGTCGTCTCGCGCACCTCCCGTTCGGCATCGCCGGCGAGCGTGCGGGTGAGTTCCATGAGCCGCGACTGCTGGGCCCGGGTGACGTCGCCGATCACGATCCGGTAGCGGCCCCCAGCCCGGTCGGCCGGCGTGGCAGGCAGCGGGATCGTCACGGTGCGGACGTCGAGAAACCGCTCGTAGTCGTAGATCAACGCCTCGTCCACGACCGGCAGCCAGTCGCCGCCATCCGCCGACCAGGCGATCGTGACACGGTGCTCGAAGTCGTGCAGCGGCGTGAGCAGCCTGAAAGCGGTGGGTGTGGTTCGGCCTGCCGCGGTCCCGAGCGTGAGGATGATCTCCAGGCTGCCGTCGGGCCGGGGCCGCGCCGCGGAGACGACGGCCCGCGCCGTCCGTTCCACCGTTCCCCTGTCCGTGACGGTCACGTCCCGAAGCATGTATGGCACGTCGACGTCCGCGCCGGTGAGGATTCGCAGGTCGCCGTAGCCGTCGGCGGAGGCCGCATGGACGTCCCCGTCGAGCCTCACGGCGGCCAGCGCGGTCGTGCCGCTCACCGCCAGCACGATCGGCTTCTGCCGACGGGCGGATTCCGGCCCGGCCGCGGCCGTGAGCGGCAGGCCGATGACGGCAAGGAGGACCGCGGCGGCCCGCCCGGTGTTCATCATCGCCATCGTCGTCATGGTTGTCATGACGAGCCGCTCCTGTCGGCCTTGACCGTGAACGTCTCGCGGAACCGCAGATACACGAACGATCCGGCGATCAGCAGCAGGCCGAGGATGACGAAGGCCACGATCCTCCAGAACGTGTCGAGGCTGGCGAGGTCGTGGAGAAACACCTTGCCGGAAACGACGGCGAAGAGCACGAGCCCCGCCCAGCGAAGCGGGCCGATGCCCCGGGCGATCCCCGCCAGCACCAGCGCCAGCGCGAACGTCGCCCAGACGATCGACACGCCGCCGGCCCGCAGGCCCGGGTGGTAGGCGTCGAGGACCGAGTTCGTCTCCAGCGTCAGATAGAGGAACAGCATCGCGAGGCCGGCGCCAGCGAGCAGTGGCCGTGTTTCCGGCACCGCTCGTCTGCCGCCCACCACCACGTACGCCACGGCGAGAAATGCGATCAGGGCCCCGAAGTCGAGGCCGCGGAGCGCCGCGGCGCCGACGGTCGTGAATTCGAGGCCGACGAGAAGCCGCTCATCGACGCCCCACGACGGCAGATCCCAGGCGAGCAGCTTGAGGATCACGGCAACCGTCACGCAGACCGCGAGGCCGAGCATCAGCTGGCTGTCACGGAGGGCGTATTCGCGGAGCAGGAGCAGGCCGATCGACAGCCAGACGATCGTCAGCAGTGGCAGGCGGGCCCCGGGATACACCAGGCCCAGCGTCCGACTGGTCTCGCAGTGGGCGTACATCAGGAGTGCCGCGATGCCGGCGAGCCACACGAGCGGTGCCGCCCAGGCCGCGCCCCGGTCGGTCACGCCCCGGTCGGTCACGCCCAGGTCGGCCGCAGCCGGCGCGGCCGACAGGCCCGCGGCGCGCAGCAGCCATGCGCCGCAACCGAACGCCGCGACGGGCACGAGAAACGCGACCATCCGCTCGGCGAGCAACCGAAGAAAGTCGCTCGTCGGCAGATCCGCGGCCCAATCGAAGCCGCCCCGCGGCAGGAAGGCGCGGGGCAGATCGAGCGTGCAGAACCGCGCCAGCACCAGCGCGAAGACGGCCAGCCCCATGCTCCGGACGACGCCGCTCTTCAGCCGCTCCGCCATCCACACGAGCACGACCGCCTGGATCGCCCAGCTGGCGGTCACCCACTGCGGCGACAGCACCAGCGGCATGGTCACGGCCACGAACGTCGCGGCGAGCCCGAGGAACGAGACGAGCAGGCCGCGGTCGACGCCGTGCCGGCGCAGGAAACGAAGCACGTGCAGCGTGTAGAAGCCGGCCAGGCCAAGGGTCACCAGGGCCACCTGCCGCCGGCCGAATGCATCCGCCACCATCCAGAACGAGATCCCGAAGAACACCGCGGCATTGGCAAACAGGGCGAGCAGGTCGAGGACCGTGGACGGCGTCCCGCGCACGACCTTGTAGAGGAAGGTCATCGTCGAAAACATGACGAAGAACCCGACGATGAACGGGTAGGTTTCCCAGAACTGAGATGGCTCGTACCCCCTGAGCGCCGCGGGCACGATGCACCACGTCGCCAGGAACGAGAGCAGGTTGACCAGCGGCCAGTTCCGCCAGAAGCAGATCGCGAGCACGCCGCAGCCAAGGATGAGCAGGTAGCCGAAGAGGACTGGCAGGTTCGGGGAGGCCGTCGTGAAGATCAGCGGCGTCACATACCCGCCGATGATTCCCAGCACCGCCACGAGGATCGAGTTGAAGCGGACGGCGATCCCCCCGGCGAGGATGGTGACGGCTCCCATGAGCACGAACGCCGGCACGACCTCGATGAGCGCGAACAGCCGGTGGGCCGCGAAGACGCTGAAGTAAAGCGCTGCGAGGCCGCCGCCGAGAAGTCCCTGGCCGATCACCCCGTACCGGCCGCCGAGCAGCCGCGTTCCGAGGATCAGCATCGTCAGGCCGGCAGCGGACGACAAGGCCACGCGGCCCTGCGGGCCGAGCAGGCCCTTGTCGATCGACCACTTGAGGAAGAAGCCGATGCCGGCGACGAGCACCACGATGCCGATTCGCAGCAGCCACTGGCTCGCGACCGCGTACTCGGTCGAGACGCCCTGCGGAATGTGGTCCTCGCCGACGATGATCCAGTTCCAGACCTTGCGGAGCGTGTCGCGGGCCGCCGTCTCGAACCGGCTCGGAACGTGGGCTGGCGGCACGCGGGACGGCATGCTCGCGCCGCGGTCGGCGGCCGCGCCGGCCGGCTCCCGCGGATGCTGGCGGGACGAGCCGGGCACGGGACGATCTTCCGGCTCGGCCCAGCCACGGACTTCGTCGACGACCGGGCTCTCCGGCCGCACCGGGCTCACCGGTCGCATCACGGGCCCGGCAGCGACCGCCCGCCCGTCGACCGCGGGCTCAGGCTCGACCGTCACCATCGGCAGCGGGGGCGGCTCGGGAAGGGGCCTGGCAGCCGCATCCATTGGCGGGGCCGCCGGCAGCGCCGCCGGCAGCCGGCTCCCGACCTCGGACCACATCCGTCGCAGGGCAGTCTCCTGCCTCGCGATCAGGTCTCGTTGCAGGTTGAGGATTTGTTGCTGACCACGCCAGATGAGGAAAAACAGGAACCCGATGACGAGGAGGATGAAGAGCAGAAATACGGTCATGGCAGGGCCTCTTGGCAGCCGCGATGCCCGTCGCGGCCGGCGGCGATGGTAATCTGCGAACCTGAAGAACCGTCGAAACTCGTGGGTGGCCGCCTGCCAACAGGGCGACGGTCGCCAGGAATTGTCACGCGGCCCGAGCCCGGTCAGCGGCCGGCCCGCACCCGGTTTCATCCGCGCGTCACCCCTGGAGCCCCACGCAGCCCATGCACCGGCCCGAATTCCCCTCGATCCCGCCCTCCGACGCCGCGCCCTCAGGCGCCACGCCGTCCGTCCGGCTGGCCGGCTGGCTGGCAGCCGCCCGGGCGGGTGACGGCGAGGCCCGCGACCGGCTCTTTGCCGCCTGCAGGAGTTACGTCGCCATCGCCGCCCGGGTCCACATGCAACGGGGCCTGCAGGCCAAGGTCGACGCTTCGGACGTCGTCCAGCAGTCGCTGCTCGAGGCCCATCGCGGCTTCGACCGGTTCGCCGGCGAGACACCGGCCGAGTGGCTCGCGTGGCTGAAGCGGATCGTGGCCCACAACGCCCTCGACGCCGCCAAGCGGTATCGGGGCACTGCGAAGCGGGACGCGGGCCGCGAGATGCCGCTCGCCGTCCACGACGCGGCATCGGCGGGCTGGCACACGCAGCCGGTCGATCCCGCCTCGTCGCCGAGCCGGCAGGTGATCCGCTGGGAGCAGGAACTGCTGCTCGCGGCGGCGCTCGAGTCGCTCGCCGACGATCACCGCGAGGTGCTTCACCTGCGGAACATCGAACGGCTGCCATTCGACGAAGTGGGCCGGCGCATGGGCCGCTCGAGCGGCGCCTGCCGGATGCTCTGGATGCGGGCCATTGCCAGCCTCAAGGAGGCGTTGCCGGCCGAGTTCACTGGCGCGGAGCACTCCGGATGACGGCGCCTATGCAGACCATGTCCGGCGGTCCGGAGCCCGACCCGGACATTCTCGACCGCTACCTTGAGGCGATTCAGGCCGGCGACGCGGCCCGCGAGACGCGACTCCGCGGCGACCATCCGGGGCTCGCGGCCTGGACCGCCTGCCTGCGCGGGCTCGACGATCTCGCCTCCAGCATCGGCACGGCACCCGTGCAGCCGGCGGGCGACTCGCTGACCGGCCGCCGGTTCGGCCCTTTCATCGTCGGCCCCGAACTGGGCCGCGGCGGCATGGGCGTGGTCTACCGGGCGGAGCATGCGGACCTGGGCCGCGAGGTGGCCTTGAAGCTCCTGGCAGCGGGCGTCTATGCCACGCCCGAGCAGCGCCGCCGGTTCCTCGCCGAGGCCCGTGTGGCGGGCCGCATCCGCCACCCGCATGTCGTCGCGATCCACGACGCCGGCGAACGCGACGGGCAGCTTTATTGTGCGATGGATCTCGTTGCCGGCACCGATCTCGCCACCCGGCTGCGGACCGGACCGCTCCCCGCCCGGCAGGCCGCGGAGATCCTCAGCACCGTCGCCGGTGCCGTGCAGCACCTCCACGACAACGGCATCCTGCACCGCGACCTGAAGCCATCGAACGTGCTCATCGACGCGGGAGGCAGCCCGCAGCTCGCCGACTTCGGCCTCGCCCGCGACGACCGGGCCGACGGCGGCACGGCCACCGGCACGGTCCTCGGCACGCCGGAGTACATGCCCCCCGAGCAGGCCGCCGGCCGGAGCCTCGACCATCGTGCCGACGTCTACGGGCTGGGGGCGGTCCTCTACGCGTTGCTCACCGGCCGTCCTCCCTTCTCCGGCGCGACCAGGCTGCTCGCGCTGATGAACGTCCTCGAACGGGAACCGGTGCCGCCCAGGCGGTTGCGGACGAACGTCCCGGTGCCGCTGGAGCGGATCTGCCTGCGCTGCCTGGAGAAGGATCCCGCCCGCCGCTATGCAACGGCGGCCGCCGTCGCCGCCGATCTCGAAGCCTGGCTGCGTGGCGACCGCGTGGCGCCCCCCCGCGGCGGCCCCCTGCACCGGCTCGGCCGCGTCGTCCGCCGCTACCCGGCGGCCGGCTTCCGTGTCATGGGGATCCTCGGAACGCTGTGCGTCGTCGCGGTCCGCTGCCTCGTCGCCCCGGAGGCGATCGACTTCTACCGCCCCATCGCCGTGGGCCTCGCCTTCTGGGCGACGTGCACCGTGTTCTGGGAGTGGCTCGGCCTGCGGCAGGCCGCGGCCCGCTGGACCGGATATGCGTTCGTCCTCACCGACGCGGTGTTCGTCACCGCACTGCTCGTTCTCGGCCGCGCCGCAGAGAGCCCGCTCGTCACCGTGCATGCGGTGCTCGTGGCCGCGTCGGGCCTGTGGCTCGACCGCCGGCTGGTTCGCGTGGCCGCGGCCGCATCGCTGGCCGGCTACGCCGCGTTGCTGGCCACCGCCGGCCCGGGCATCCGCTGGCACATCGCCGCGATCGTCGCCCTGCTCGTCGCCTGCGCCGCGGCGATCTCCGGCTTCCAGGCCGGCCGGCTCCGCCGCGGGTGACCGGAACCGTTCGGCCCGCTGCCCTAGCGGCAGCGGCCGAAGACCCGCCGCGCGTTGGCCGTCGTCGCGGCGGCGAACCGGTCGAACGGCTCGCCGCGGGCCAGCGCCAGGCAACGGGCCGTGTGGACCACGTTCGCCGGCTCGTTTCGTCGGCCGCGGAGCGGCTCGGGGGACAGGAACGGGCTGTCTGTCTCGACGAGCAGGCGATCGAGCGGCACGCCCTTCGCAACCTCGCGAAGCGCCGCCGCCGACCGGAAGGTCACCATGCCGGCGAAGCCGAGGTGGCAACCGAGGTCGATCGCCTCCGCCGCCTCGGCCGCCGTGCCCGTGAACGCATGGAGGACGGCCGCGAGCGGCCCGCTGGCCGCGGCCGCGCGGAGCGTGTCGAGGACGTCGCGGATGCTCTCCCGCGTGTGGATCACGACCGGCAGGGAGAGCCGCTGGGCCAGCCGCAGGTGCCGACCGAAGAACTCGCGCTGTAGTTCGGCGGGGGCGGTCGTCCGGTACCAGTCGAGCCCAGTCTCGCCGATCGCTCCCACGAGTCCCGACTCGGCGAGCCGCACGATCCGCTCCCACTCACCCGGCTCCGCCTCGGCAACGTCGTTGGGATGGATGCCGGCGGCGGCCACGATTCCCGCCTCGCGGGCGGCGAGCTCGGCCGCCGCCTCGCTGTCGGCGGCCCGCGTGCCGATCACCGTCATGCCGGAGACGCCTGCCGCACGCGCCCGGGCCAGCACATCGGGCAGTTCGGCCCCGAACCGCATCGGATCGAGATGGCAGTGGCTGTCGAAGAGTTCGCCGGCGGCAGCGTCAGGCATCCGCGTCGTCACGCATGGGCTGCAGTGGCCTGCCGGCCGAGCCCGGCCCGCAGACGCACGGCGATCTGTTCGAGCGTCGTGGCGTGACGGCGGCTCGAGGCCACGGCCTCGCTGGCGAGCGCCGTGGCGGCGGCATCTTCCCCGGCAGCGGCGGCGATCGTCTCCAGCACGGGCACCTGCCGGTGCAGGTCGCCGAGCACGCGGGCGAGGAGCGCGGCCAGGTCGAGGTCGTGCACTGCCGTGAAGGCGAGCGGATAGTGCGGCCGCGGCGGCACCTGTTCGCGATCGACCAGCACCTCGCGGGCCCGCTCCACGAGCCGGCGTTGGTCGCCGGCAAGTGCGGCGAGCGCGTCACGAACCTCACCGGCGCCTGGATAGGACCCGATGCCGGAGTCGGCGAGATACAGCGAGAGCCCGGATTGGATGACACCGAGCAGGCGGACGAGGGGATCGGATGAAGCGGACATGCATTCAATCTCTGGCGGGGGGGGCTTTCGCAAGGGGCACCAGCGCCGCCGGCGCGGCTGCGGCTGCCACGACGCCGTCGCGGGCGACAAACGAGCCGGCGAACCGGGCCGTCTCGTTCAGCCCCGACCAGAAGATGCCGAACACCAGCACCGGCACCGCCAGCGCCGTGACCATGGCACCCGGCAGCGACACCAGCGGGAACGCCGCGTCCGCCCGATCCGCCGGCGGGGGATCGATCGTCATCACCTTCACGACCCGCAGGTAGTAGAACAGGCTGACCACGGTATTCACGCCGCCGACGACGAGCAGCGCCAGCATCAGCGGCCGCGCCGCCCCCAACTGCCAGGCCTCGGCCAGCGACGCGAAGATCTGAAACTTGGCCACGAATCCGGCCATCGGCGGCAGCCCGATGAGGCTCACGAGGACGACGACCATGGCCACGACGATGCCCAGGCTCGTCCGCACGAGACCGGCATAGGCGGAGATCTCCTCGCTCCGCAGACGATTCCGCAGCAGTGCCACGATGGCGAACGCCGCCAGATTCATGAACAGATAGGCGGCGAGGTAGAAGGCCAGCCCGCCCACCGCCCGCTGCGCGGCCGGTGCCGACACGCCACTGAGGGCCACGGCAGCGGCCGCCCCCATCATCAGGTAGCCGGCATGTGCGATCGTCGAGTACGCGAGCAGCCGCTTCATGTTCGTCTGCCCGTAGGCGGCGAGGTTGCCGAGCGTGCAGGTGACGGCCGCGAGCATGCCGATGACGGCCGCCATGAACTGCCGGCTCGCGGCGAGCCCGGCGACGGAGGTCGCCACGCCGGCGGCGGCGGACGGATCCCCGAGCGTCAGGGCGACACGCAGGAGCAACGCCACCGCCGCGGCCTTGCTGGCGACCGAGAGGAACGCCCCCACCTCCGCGGCGGCCCCCTCGAAGACGTCGGGACACCAGAAATGGAACGGCACGGCCGAGAGCTTGAAGGCCAGCCCCACCGCGAGCATCAGCCCGCCGAGGCAGAGCACCGTCACTTCCCCCGCGCTCCCCGCGCCGACGACGTCCCCGAGGGCGGTCGCCATGCCGGGCAGGCTGAAGGTGCCGAGCGTCCCGCCGAGAAGACTGATCCCATAGAGCATGACCCCAGCGGTCCCGGCTCCGTACACGGCGTACTTGAGGGCCGCCTCGGAACTCGCCTTCCGCCCCTTGAGCAGGCCGGCCAACGCATACGAGGGCACGCTCGCCATTTCCACCGCCATGAACACCATCAGCAGGTGGTTGGCCGAGGCCATCAGGCACATGCCGAGCGCCGCACCGAAGACGAGGACGTGGAAGTCGGCGCCGTCCTCGCGGTCGGGTATCCCCGAGACGGTCGTGAACAGGACGTAGAGGACGAGAAACCCCGCAAGCAGGAGCCGCACGAAGGCCGTCAGCGAGTCGAAGACGAGCAGGCCACCGAAGAGCTCCGTGGTCCCCGACACGCCGACGTCGGCCGCTGTCCAAGGAGATCCGGGCATCCCGCGGAGGTCGTTCCAGGCGAACCACAGGGCGACGCCTGCCCCGCCCAAGGCCAGCGCCCAGGCGTCGATCCGCAGAAACAGCGGCAACGCGACCAGCAGGAGGATGACCAGGGGCGTCGCGATCCTCTCGGCGGTCAGCTGCCCGGCATAGCCGAGCTGCCCGAGGTGCCAGCCCACGCCAGCGAATCCGGCGAGCAGGACCGCCACCTTCAGGGCCCCCGGCAGCGACGGCAGCATCCGGCAGAGCAGGAGCATCACCACCGTGGCCGCCAGCGCCAGTTCGACGCGAAACAGCGGCAGTGACACGTCGAGCGTGTCGCCGATCGCGCTGGTAAGGAGGGTTCCGAGATTCACGGCGTTCGTTCCACGGTCAGGGGTTGGAAAAGATCAACGGGCGTCCGCCGGGCTCGCGGCAAGGGCCGCCGGCACGTCGGGATGCACCCGCCTCGTCCAGTCGGCGAGCGTCTCGACCTGCCGATTCACCGTCGGCGTGACGTAGTTGAAGATCAGCTGCGGGGCGACGCCGAACAGGATCGCGAGAAACACCAGCGGCGTGGCGATCGCCAGTTCCCGACCCGTGATCGGGGTCAGGTGGTCCCCGTGCGGCCCCTTGTATTCCGCCCCGAGGTACACCCGCTGGATCGCCCAGAGGATGTAGGCCGCGGTGAGGATGACGGTGAACGCCGACAGGATGGCGAGCACGTGGCTGTAGTTCCAGGCGGAGAGGGTCACCAGCACCTCGCCGATGAAGCCGCACAGGCCTGGAAGACCGAGGCCGGCGAAGAAGATCGCGGTCGCCAGGCCGCTGTACACCGGCATCCGGCCGTAGATTCCGCCGAACTCCTCGAGATTGCGGTGGTGAACACGGTCATAGAGCACACCGACCATGAAGAACATGCCGGCCGACGAGATGCCGTGGGCCAGCATCTGGAACATCGCGCCGTTGACCCCCTGCGCCCAGAAGTCGGGGTTGAACTCGGTGCCCGCCACGGCGCTCCAAACGCCGAGGCCGAGCATGACGTAGCCCATGTGGCTCACCGAACTGTAGGCCACCATGCGCTTGAAATCCTTCTGGGCGAGCGCCGCAAACGCCCCGTAGACCATCGACACGACGCCCAGCCCGCAGACCAGCCAGGCCAGGTTCAGCCCGGCACCGGGGCAGATCGGGTAGCAGATTCGCAGGATCCCGTAGCCGCCGAGCTTGAGCAGCACGCCTGCCAGGATCATCGAGATCGGTGTCGGCGCCTCGACGTGGGCGTCAGGCAGCCAGGTGTGGACCGGCACCACCGGCACCTTGATCACGAAGCCGACGAGAAGCAGGAGGAACGCCCACGTCTCCAGGCTCGCGCCCCAGAGCCGTGCCGCGGCGAACGGGGAATCGGAGAGCTGGCCGATCGCGGCCAGTGCCAGCAGGTTGAACGTGTGCACCGGTGCAGCCTCCGCCTTGAGGGCCGCCGCCGCGCCGGCGTCGGCCACGACGTGCGTGGCCACGAGCTGCTCCGGAGACAGGCTGCGGAGGTCGCTCGTGAAATACAGCATCAGGATCGCGATCAGCATCAGCACGCTGCCCAGCAGCGTGTAGAGAAAGAACTTGATCGCGGCGTACTCGCGGCGCGGCCCCCCCCAGATGCCGATCAGGAAGTACATCGGCAGGAGCATCACTTCCCAGAAGACGTAGAACAGGAAGAAGTCGAGCGACACGAAGACCCCCAGCATCCCGGTCTCGAGGAGCAGGAACAGGACGTGGTACGCCTTGACGTGCTTCGTGATCGGCCAGCTGGCCGCCGCGGCGAGCATCGACAGGAACGTCGTCAACACCACAAGCGGCATGCTGATGCCGTCGACCCCGAGCAGGTACTCGATGCCGAAGGATGGAATCCAGGGCTGCTTGACGACCGCCTGCATCCCCGCCTCACCGACGACGAACTGGCCGGGCCCGACGCCACCGAACAGCCGCGGCCATGCCATCCACAGCGAGAGCACGAAGACCACGGCCGTTGTCAGGAGCGTGATCCAGCGGACCGCCTCCTCGCGGGCCTTGGGGATGATCGGCAGCGAGAGCACGGCGGCCACGAGCGCCGGCAGGAAGACGATCGCCGAAAGGGGCCAGACTGCCGGCTGCGAAAGCGTATCGACGGGAGGCATGGGTGATCCGTGGGTTCCGGGGACGCGTGATCGAGGGGGTGACGATGCCGGTCAGCCGGCGACTGACGAGTTCAGGAACATCATCGCCAGGACGAACAGGGCCACCGTGCCGACGGCGATGAACATCACGTACTGGCGCAGCCGGCCCGTCTGCAGCTTCTTCAGCTCGAGGCCGGCGGTCCAGGTGGCGTTGGCGGTCGCGTTGACGAAGCCGTCGACGACCGTGCGATCGATCCAGGCATCGACCCCGGCTAGCTGACGGGCCGTCCAGGCAACGCCGTGGATCAGGCCGTCGATCACGCTCCGGTCGAACCAGCTCGCCAGATGGGCGATGCCCTGGGCCGGGAGCACGAACAAAGCGTGATACAGTTCGTCGAAGTACCAGCGGCCGGCAAGAAAGGCATAGACGGGACGGAAGATCGTCCTCACGAGATCGGGGGAGACGACCCGCCACAGGTACATGGCGGCGGCGAGGAGCACGCCGCCGAGAGCGGTCGCGAACGCGGTCAGCGTGGCAGTGACGTGGATCGCCCCTTCGTGACTCTCGTGCTCGGCGGGGATCGTGATGCCGCCGAGGGCGAAGCCCTCGGCGGTGCCGGCGGGCCGGGCCTGCTCCAGCATGTTGGCGACGCTGAAACCGCCGGGCAGCTTCCAGCCGGCCACGACGGCCAGCACGGCCAGCACCAGGAGCGGCGTCACCATCACGCGGGGCGACTCGTGGGCATGCTCCGCCACATGGTGGTCGCGGGGCGTGCCGGCGAAGGTCATGAACCAGAGCCGGAACATGTAAAACGCGGTGAGGAAGGCACCGCCGGCGACGGCGAGAAACAGGATCGAGTGCCGCGGGTTGGCCTGCGAGAAGGACAGCGCCTGGGCGAGGATCGCGTCCTTCGAATAGTAGCCTGAGAGCCCGATCACGAACGGAATTCCCGCGCCGATGATCGCCAGGCAGCCGACGAGCATCGTGCCCGCCGTCGCCGGCATGACCTTGGCGAGCCCCCCCATCTTCCGCATGTCGTTCGTGTGGCAGGCATGGATCACCGAGCCCGAGCAGAGGAAGAGCAGGCTCTTGAAGAACGCGTGCGTGACGAGGTGAAACAGCCCCGCCACCCAGCCGCCGACGCCGAGGGCGAGCATCATGTAGCCGAGTTGACTGACCGTGGAGTAGGCGAGCACCCGCTTGATGTCGTTGGCGACGAGCGCGATCGTGGCCGCAATGAACAGCGTGATCGCACCGCAGTAGGCGATCACGAGCAGGACCTCGGGCGTGAGGACGGGGAAGAAGCGGCCGACGAGGTACACGCCAGCGGCTACCATCGTCGCTGAATGCACGAGCGCCGACACGGGCGTCGGACCCTCCATCGCGTCCGGGAGCCAGACGAAGAGGGGAAACTGGGCGCTCTTCCCGACGCAGCCGCAGAAGATGCCGAGCCCGGCGATGAACAACAGCCACCCGCCGAATCCCTGCTTCCGCCAGCCGTCCACTTCGGCCGCGACGGCGGTCGCAGCCGCGGCCTGATCCGCCCGCCGCTCGGCGACGATGCGGCCCACATCACGCGACGCCGCGGCCGTCACCATTCCGTCCGGTACCTGCAGCGCGCGCCCCGTTGAGGCCGGCCGCACCAGGCTGAACAGGCCCGGCCGCATGCCGCCGTCGGCCGCGGGACGATCTGCGAATTCGAACGTTCCGACGGCGCCCCACAAGGCCATCAGGCCGATGAGCATGCCGAAATCGCCAACCCGGTTGACGATGAACGCCTTGTTGGCGGCCGTCGAGGCGGTCTTCCGCTCGAAATAGAAGCCGATCAGGAACCAGGAGCAGATGCCGACGAGTTCCCAGAAGATGAACACCATCGCCACGTTGCCGGCGATGACGATGCCGAGCATCGAGAAGCAGAACAGCGAGAGGGCCTGGAAGAACCGCGGATAGCGGCCCGGCCGATGAAGGTGCCCACCCCCGGCGACGTGGACCTCATGGTCGGTCACGTCGTGCAGTTCGTCGTGCATGTAGCCCGATGCGTAGACGTGGATGCAGGTGGCGATGAACGTGATCATCACGAACATCAGCACCGTGAGGGCGTCGATGTACCAGCCGATCGACAGTTCCAGCCGGCCGCCGCGGTAGAGCGTGTACCAGGTGCCTGCATAGTGCGACGGAGCGGCGGCAGCGTGACCGGCATGGCCGGCTCCGTGGCCTCCATCGTCGTCGCCATGCGCGGCCCCTTGATCCGCGGCGTGCACCGCATCGCCGGCCGCGGCCGCATGCGAACCATGATGCCCGTGCTCGGCCTCATGGACGGGGTGGCGGCCGAGCCAGCCCACGAAGGCCGTCAGTGACAGGACCAGGGAAGTCACAATCGCCGCGGTCGCCACCCAGGCGGCGTTCCTCCCGTGGTGCCCCATCCGCGGCCCGAAGAACAGGATGGCGACGAACGAAGCCAGCGGCGCGAGCCAGGCCAGGCCCAGCAGGAGCGGCAGTTGTGCGGCGAGATCCATGATGCGTACGGCCCCGACGTCTGTCAGCCCTTGAGGTCGTCGGCCCGGTCGACGTCCACTGTGGCGTGGTTGTTGTAAAAGTTGAGCGTGATCGCCAGCGCGACGGCAGCCTCGGCGGCGGCCAGGAGGATCACGAACAGGGCGACCACCTGCCCGTCGAGCCCGACCGTCCGCGCGCCCTCCGCCTGCAGGAAGGGGGAGGCGAACGCGACAAAGTTGACGTTCGCCCCGTTGAGCACGAGTTCGATGCCCATGAGCACGCCGAGCGCGTTGCGCTTCACGGCCATGCAGACGATGCCGGCGACGAACAGCACGGCCCCCACGAGCATGTAGTGGGCCACGCTCACGGGCTGGTCGAGCAGTGCGAACAGCGGGACGACCCCGCAGGGGAGCGACACGGCAGCCGACATCACGACCTCCCTCCCGCGAGCACCGACGACGTTCCGGCCGACCGACCGATCGCCGCGTGCTCGGCCACCGATGCGGGAGGCTCCTGCGACGCCGCCACATCGATCGCTCGCGGCGTCCGCCGCCGCTTGGCGCGGGCGAGATAGGCCGCCCCGACGAGCACCACGAGCAGATGCACCGACACGATTTCAAACGGCAGGAGGTAGCCGGCCGGCACGGGCCCCGTGCCCTCGGACGGGGCGTCGACCCGCAGGCCGAGCAGGGCCATCCCGAGCGGCGTCGCGGCGGGGGGCGGCACGCGGCCCGAGGCAGGCTTGCTCCAGTCGGCCACGGAATACGTCGCCTGGACGAGGAGGAGCAGAATCGCCACACCGGCGATGCCTGCGAGCACCTTGTCACCGGTCGCGGGACGAATCGAAACCAACGGCGCCTGCGCCGTGAGCATCACCCCGAAGACGAGCAGGACGAGCGTGCCGCCCACGTAGATCATGAGTTGCATCGCGCCCACGAACTCGGCACCGGCGAGGAAGAACAGCCCGGCGACCGCGCCCAGCGAGAGCACCAGCCAGAGCGCCATCCGCACCACGTTGTCGGCGAAGACCACCGCCAGCGCTCCGCCGCAGGCGACCGCCGCGAAGAGGAGGAAGAAGAACGTGTGCCAGTTGATCGCCGCCAGAGGCACGGCGGCGAGAAAGCCGTCGGCGAAAAGTCCCGTCACGGCGCACGAGCAGTTCATTGGGCCACCTGCGCGACACTCTTTTCGCCGCCAGCCGCCGGCACCGCCCGGCCACCCGGCCCCTCCAGCCAGCCCTCGCGGATTTCACCCGCCGGCCGACCGAGTCCGCGGATCAGACCGCCGGGAAAGGCGAGTTGCCAGAACATCACGCCGGCGAACATCGCGGCGGCGATAGGGGTGCAGTACTTGAGGCAGGTGGTCATGACCTGATCGATCCGCAGCCGGGGCAGGGTCCAACGCACCCACATCATCACGAGCACGCCGAGCGTGGCCTTGCCGAGCAGGTTGGCGAGGCCGATGAGCCGGACAAGGTAGCTGGCCGTGTCGCCGGTTCCCTCGGAGAGACCGAGCAGACGGGCGACGGGGACGGGCCCGTTCCAGCCGCCGAGGAAAAGCACGGCCGCAAGACCGCTGACGAGGAACATCGAGCCGTATTCGGCCATGAAGAAGTAGCTCCAGCGCAGGCCGGAGTACTCGGTGTGAAACCCGGCGACGAGTTCGCTCTCCGCCTCGGCGAGGTCGAAGGGGGCGCGGTTCACACTGGCCACGGCACAGGTCACGTAGACCCAGAAGATGACGAACGTGAACGGGTCGTGGAACAGGTACCAGCTGGTGAACCAGCCCGCCTGCTTCTCGGCGATCGTCACCAGGTCCATGCTCCCGGCGAGCATCACCGGGACGACGACGCACATGCCGAGAGGCACCTCGTAACTCACCACCTGGGCAGCCTCACGCATCGCCCCGAACAATGACCATTTCGAGGCCGACGCATAGCCGGCGAGGATGACGCCGAAGACCTCGAGGCCGAGCACGGCGACCACGAAGAACACGCCGACGTTGAGCCGGCAGCCGACGAAGTCGAAGGCGAACGGCAGGGCGATGAAGGCACAGAACGACGCGCAGAAGCTGACATAGGGGGCGACGCGAAACAGCAGGCCGTCGGCGCCGTCGGGCATCAAGTCTTCCTTGGCGAGGAGCTTGATGCCGTCGGCCAGCGACTGCAGCCAGCCGAACCGGCCGCCGGTCCGGGTCGGACCGAGCCGGTCCTGGATCCGCGCCGCGATCTTCCTCTCGGCCCAGATGAAGACCAAGGCCCCGCCGGCGATCACGTTGAGGATCAGGACAGCCGCCACGAGCGCCGTGATGGTCCACGCCAGCCAGGAAGCCAGCCCGATCGAGTTGACGAGGAAATCAGCCATCAGTTTTCGACCGCAGGGCCGCCGGCGCCACGGGTACAAAAGCCGGTTTCCCCGGGCGGGAGCCGACTTCGTGAAATTTCGCACGAAGTTTGCCCGATGGACGGACAATTCACAAGTGGCCCGGCTGGAAAGGGCCAAAAAAGGAAGCCCTGCTGCCCCCCTCTGACTCGAAACGTCGGGCTGCTCGAGCGGCAGCCTGGACCCGGTCGCTCAGCGATCGATCTCGCCCATCACGATGTCGAGGCTGCCGACGATCGCCGGCACGTCGGCGATCAGGCAGCCTCGGCAGAGCTCGGGGGCGACGGCGAGGTTTGAAAACGAGCTCGATCGGGCGCGGACCCGCCACGGGATCGCGGTGCCGTCGCTCACGAGATAGAAGCCCATCTGACCCTTGGGAGCCTCGGTCTCGAGGTAGGCGTCGCCGGCGGGGATCTTCTCCGTCAGCTTGAGCGGCTCGCCGATCGTCCCCTTGCAGGCCGAGTAGCGATCGATCGCCTGGCGAACGAGGTCCATCGACTGCATGACCTCGAGCATGCGCACGAAGAACCGATGCCAGCAGTCGCCGAGCACGGCATCGGCGGGCACGGCGGGATACTCGTGGTCGCGGGGATAGTGGCCGTCCTTCATCACGGCCACTTCGAAGGCATAGCCGTCGTACATTCCGGTGTAGATCGGTTCCCCGTCACGACGCATGTCCTGATCCACGCCGCTGCCGCGGAGCACCGGCCCCGAACAGCCGTAGTCGATCGCCATCTCCCGCGACAAGACGCCGATTCCGGCCGTTCGCTTGACGAAGATCGCGTTGGTGGTGAGCAGCGTATGGTATTCGCGGATCACCGGCAGGAACTGGTCGAGGAACGCCTCGCAGCGGCCCAGCCAGCCCGGCGGCAGGTCGGCCGTCAGGCCGCCGACGGTGATGTAGCTGTAGGTCAGCCGGGCCCCGCAGGCCTCCTCGAACAGGTCGAGGATCTTCTCCCGCTCCCGGAACGCGTACAGGAACGGGCTGAAAGTCCCCAGGTCGAGCCCATACGCGCCCATCCCTACGAGGTGACTGGCGATCCGGCCGAGTTCCGCGATCAGCACCCGCAGGTGCCGCGCCTTTTCGCTGACCTCATACTTCATCAGCTTCTCGACGGCCAGGGCCCAGCCGAGGTTCATGTTCATCGCGGCCAGATAGTCCATCCGGTCTGTGTAAGGGATCCACTGCCGAGCCGTCAGGTTCTCGCCGATCTTCTCGGCGCAGCGATGCAGATAGCCGATGTGCGGCTCGACCTCGGAAACCACCTCGCCGTCCGTGCGAAGCACGAGCCGGAGCACGCCGTGCGTGCTTGGATGCTGCGGCCCCATGTTGACGAGCATCTCGTCGGTGCGGACGTCGAACTCGATGATCCGCGGATCGTCGTCGAGCAACTGTGACATGGGTATCAACTCCTGGCGATCGGTAGGCGGCGACGGGGGAATGCGCGGTGGGCCCGCATCACATCAGCGGCCACGGATGCCGTGATATTCAAGCGGCTGCTCGTAGTCCTTCCGCAACGGGTGCCCCTCCCAATCCTCCGGGCAGAGGATCCGGCGCAAGTCGGGGTGGCCGGTGAAGATGACGCCTGACAGGTCATAAACCTCGCGTTCGTGCCAGTCGGCACCCCGCCAGACCCCGGCGACGCTCGGTATCTCGGGGAGTTGTCCCGGCACGTCCCCCAGCCAGCGGGGCAGCTGGCACTTGATCACGAGACTGACGCGCGAAGCGACGCTCCACAAGTGGTAGACCAGTTCCGTGTGCGGCTTCTTGGTCGCCTTGGCAGCCTTCTTCGGGTCGGGCTCGTGCCAGTCGACGGCGGTGATGCATTCCAGGGAGTCGAAGCGAACGGGGCTCGACGACTTGAGCCAGCGGCAGACGTCGACGATCCGCTCCGGCGCGACCTCGATCCACGGGTCGAGGGCATCGAGCGTGCGGCCGGTCACCGCGCCGGGCAGGGCAGTTTCAAGTTGTTCGAGAAATCCTGGGCCGCGCATCGAAGTGCCGTGGTGAGGGGGGGGGGAAACGTCAGGCGGACCGTTCGGCGGAAACAGCCCGCACCCAGTCGAGATCGCCCCGGTGCCAGACGTAGGCGAACCCGACGAGAAGGATGGCAAAGAAAGCCAGCATCTCGATCGCCGCCAGCCGCGCGAGGATCGTGCCCGCCTGGGCCACCGACCAGCCGCCGAGGGCCTGCTCGCGAGACGCGCCGGCTGCGCCGGCAGACGACGCGGCGAACGCCTGTTCTTGCGTGGGACTCAGGGAGGGCACGGCCGGCGGATCACTGCCAAGTTCGCGGAGCAACCCTGCCGCTCCCGGCGTCAACTGCCCGTCTGCATGCACGGTCACCATCGCCGGGTCGGCCAACTGGATCGCCTTGCCAAACACGGTGGCCCAGGGGAAGAACAGCGCAACTTCCACGTCGAAGATCAGAAACAGCAGCGCGACGACGTAGAAGCGGAGGTCGAACTGCACGAAGCTCGAGCCGATCGTCGGTTCACCACACTCGTAAACCTCGAGCTTCTCCCGGTTCGGAGCCCGGGGTCGCACCAGCCACCCGACGATGAGGTTGACGGCGAGAAACGCGGCACCGACCGCCACGAACAGGGCCACATAGCCGGCGATGAGAACGGGGTGCATGACGATTTCTGGCCTGAGGGGTTCTGGCCTGACGATTCCTGGCCGCGGTCAGCCCGGCACGGAAGGGTATTTTGAGACGTTACTGGTTGGGACCACCATGGACCGGGTCGACGATCACCTTGGATGCCGCCACGGCCGTCGGATTGAGGGTGCTGCGCCCCCAGGCGACCTCGACGGGCAGCCGGGCGAAGTCCACGATGGTTCCGTCTCGACTATAGCAGGAGAGGTCGAGGGTCGAACCCATGAAGATGCAATCCACCGGGCACGGCTCGACGCACAAGGCGCAGAACATGCACTTCGAGTAATCAATCGTGAATCCGGTAACCTGAAAACCCTTGCCGTTCTCAACTCGTTCCTTGCCGATGTAGATGCAGTCGACCGGACAGGCCTTGGCGCACTGGTCGCAGGCGATGCACGTCGTCAGGTCGTACCGATGGAAGCCCCGATAGCGAGCGGCGACCGGCGCAGGAAGTTCGGGATATTCGAAATGCTCGGTGAACGTCCTGCGTTTTTGATCGTAGGTGCTGCCGAACACGCGTAGTGTCACGAGCATGCCGTCTATCACGGTCAATACGGCCGTGAACAGATTTCGAAACCAGGCTTGCAAGGGGCCCATGGGGCAAGTCCGAGGCGGCTGTACGGCGACCGAAACCCGTTTCCTGAAGAGACGAGCAGCAGTATAGGCCCCTCGGACGGACCAACAAGATGCGGCAGACGTGCCGCGTTCACGTGGGCTGCCACAAGCGGCGCGGTGGACGGCGAAATGCTGACCGCCGACCATCCACAGCCCGGCTTGCACGAAGTGTCCTTCCAAGCCGCGGCCAAGCTGCAGCCAAAAAATTCGTCCTGCGGCCACGAAACAGGCGATTTTTTCTTGGCCCGAGATTTGCTTGACCGGACTTCAAAAACGTTTATCTTTAGGCAGTTTGGGCGATTCGCTGCGTTGCCGTTGCCGGTCGGCAGCGGGTTCGCGAATTGGTCCGTGAAGCAGTCACGCAGTTTCGCCACTCGCAGTTTCGCCACACGCAGTTTCGCCAAAGGAATGGCCATGTTGGTCCTGTCGCGAAAAAAAGACGAAAGCATCGTCATCAACGACAACATCACGATCGTCGTTGTGGAGATTCGCGGGGACAAGGTCCGACTCGGGGTCGAGGCACCGAAGGAGGTCCCTGTGCATCGCCGGGAAGTCTTCGAGGCCATCGCCCGGGGTGAACCGGTCGACGAACCACCGCTTCCCAACGCAGCCCGCGACATGGGTCGTGAGGAGCGTTCTTCGGAATCCCAGCCCTGAGACAGCCCGACGTGGCACGTGCTCGTCGGCGGCCGGGCATTCGCTTTCCGCCGGTCCAGCTTTCGCCACCCCGTCAGGCTTTCGCCACAGTGCCTGGTCGAGTAGGATCGAAGACTTATCGTTAAGCGTCGGGAGGATTTTCGCGGCACCTTCCCGGGACGAAATTTGCACTGGCATGCTGCTTGGAAAAATCGAGAGTTGCCGCGGCCCCATCGTCTAGAGGCCTAGGACATCGCCCTTTCACGGCGGTAACCGGGGTTCGAATCCCCGTGGGGTCATTTCGTTTCCCGGAGCGTGTTCGCCGCAGCAACGATGCCTGACGTTCCCATCCGAGACAACGACCGCCGCTCTGCCTACGACGCGGTCCTCCTGGTCTCGTTCGGGGGACCGGACGGACCGGGCGACGTGCTGCCGTTTCTCGAGAACGTGCTACGCGGCCGGAATGTGCCGCGGGAACGAATGCTGGAGGTCGCAGAGCATTACCAGCACTTCGGCGGCCGCAGCCCCATCAACGAGCAAAATCGGGCCCTGCTCGCTGCCCTGCGGCAGGAACTGGACCGACACGGGCCGAGGCTGCCGGTCTACTGGGGCAATCGCAACTGGCATCCGCTGCTCACCGACACACTCCGGGAGATGGCGGACGCCGGCGTCCGCCGGGCGATCGCGTTCGTGACGAGTGCCTTCAGCAGTTACTCCGGCTGCCGGCAGTATCGCGAGAACATCGCCGCCGCCTGCCAGCCCCTCGGGGATCGCGGGCCGCAGGTGGACAAGATCCGGGTGTTCTTCAACCATCCGGGATTCGTCGGCCCCATGGCTGCCAACGTCCAGGCGGCCCTGGCACGCTTCCCCGCGGCGGACCGCACGCACGTGCCCGTCCTGTTCACCGCGCACAGCATTCCGACGTCGATGGCGGACGGCTGCCGCTACGTCCCCCAACTGCAAGAGTCGTGCCGCCTCGTCGCCGAGCGAGCCGGCGTGACGAACTGGAACCTCGTCTTCCAGAGCCGAAGCGGGCCGCCGTCGCAGCCATGGCTCGAGCCCGACGTCTGCGACGCGATTCGCGGCCTGCATGCCGGTGGTCACAAACGGGTGCTGATCGCCCCGATCGGCTTCATCTCCGACCACATGGAGGTGCTCTACGACCTGGACACCGAGGCCGCCGATCTCTGCCGCAGACTCGGGGTCGACATGGCCCGGTCAGCCACGGTGGGCACGGCGCCGGAGTTCGTGTCCATGGTCCGCGAGCTGATCGCGGAGCGGGCCTGGAGCCTGCCCGACCGATGTGCCATCGGCCTGCTGCCCGCCAGCCACGATGTCTGCCCGATCGACTGCTGCCCGGCACCGGTCAGACCGGCAGCGGCCCATGCCACGGGGGCCGGCCGCCCTGCCACGCGGTGACGACCGTGCCGTGACCATGCAATCTGCCCCGCCGACGCCAGTTGCCGGCCCCGTGTCCGACCGCCAGTGCGTCGTCCTCGTCCACGGCTACCTCGCCAACAAACTGCTGCTGTCGCTGCTCGCCCGCCGGCTCCGCGGCCACGGCTACCGCACCGACCTCTGGGGATACCGCAACATGTGGAGCTCGATCCAGGTCCTGGCCGACCGGTTCGCTGGAAGTCTTGCCGCGCTCGACGCCGACCCGCGGATCGACCTGCTCCACCTCGTGACGCACAGCATGGGGGGCATCGTGGGCCGGGCGGCCCTCGACCGCTACCGGCCGCGGAAGCTGGGCCGGTTCGTGATGCTGGCGCCACCGAACCATGGTTCCTTCGTGGCCACCGCCATGGCCGGCAGTTTCGGCCGCGTCCTCAAACCCGTCGCCGAACTGTCGACCGCCGCCGACAGCATGGTGAACTCGCTGCCGACGCCCGCCGGCGTGGAGATCGGCGTCATCGCCGCCGCACATGACGCGTTGGTGTCGGCCGAGAGCACGCATCCAGACGTGCCGCACGATCACGTGACGCTGCCCACCTGGCACACCGGCCTGCTCTTCCGTCGCGATACGGCCGATCTCGTCGCCGACTTCCTCGCCACCGGCCGTTTCCCCCCACAGCCGTCCGGCAGTCATGGGGTACCGGCCACGTTCTCGCTGCCGCGGGATGCTGCCCGGGAGACCGGGAGATGAACACGGCTCCGCGTCCGCTCGGCTCGTCACCGGTGTCCGTTGGCCCCCTCGGGCTCGGCTGTTGGCCGCTGGCCGGCATGACCCGCGCCGGTGTCACACCCGCAGCGGCCGAGGCCACCGTCCGCGCCGCCATCGACGCCGGCATAACCCATCTCGACACCGCCTACTGCTACGGGGAGCGGGGCGAGAGCGAGCGGGCCATCGCCGCCGCGATCGCCGGCCGTCGCGGCTCCGTAGTGCTGGCCGGGAAGTGCGGGATCCACTGGGTTCCGGACGCGGCCGCCACGCCGCCGCGCCGGCAGGTCATCGATGGCCGGCCGGCGCGGATCCGGGCCGAGGTCGCCGAGAGCCTCGACAGGCTCGGCACCGATCACTTCGACCTCCTCTATCTGCACGCCCCCGACCCGCGGGTGCCGATCGAGGAGTCGGCCGGCGAACTCGCCCGCCTGCTCGCCACCGGCATGACGCGGGCCGTTGGCCTGTCGAACGCCACGGTCTCCCAGCTCGAGCAGTTTGCCGCCGTCTGCCCGCTGGCCGCCTGCCAGATGCAGTTCAACATGCTCCAGCGGCATATCGAGGCGGACGTCCTCCCCTGGTGCCGCGCCCGGGGCGTCGCGGTCGTCGCCTACTGGCCGCTGATGAAGGGCCTGCTCGCCGGGAAAATGCGCCGTGGCCAGGTGTTCCCGGCCACCGACACGCGACACAAGTATCCGATCTTCAACGGCGCCGAGTTCGACCGGAATCTCGGCTTCGTCGATGCCCTGCGGCCGATCGCTGACCGGCTCGGCTGCCCGCTGGCCGATCTCGTGCTCGCGTGGACGGCGGAGCAGCCCGGGATCACGAGCGTGCTGTTCGGTGCGACGTGTCCGGAGCAGGTCGCGGAGAACGCTCGCGCCCTGGCCTGCGAGCTCGACGCTCAGGCCCGCGATGACATCGCCGCGGCGATCAGGGAGCGGGGTTTCATCGCCGGCCGCCAGCCCGTCTGACCGTCAGGATTCCCTGCCGGCGGCGTCAGCAGAACCGCGTCAGGCAGCACCGACCGTCTCGGGCTGCAGCGCCGCCACGCTGACGTACGCCTGTCTTGCCTCGAGGCAGACGCGGCGAAAAGACTCGGGACGGCTCACACCCGGGAGACGCAGGGTCTCGACGGGCCCACGGCGGAAGACAAGGTCGCCGGCTGCGTACCACTCCTGCCCGGGGTGGACGACGAGGTCGATGGCGTCGAACCGATCGAGATCGACATACTGCTGGACATGGGGATTGATGCCCCGCTCGACGATCACCCTGCGATTCGTGAGCCGATAGCGGCGGATCGCCCACGGGAGCCGCAGCGAGAGGTAGAGCATGAGACCCACGGGGATGGTGGCAAGCAGGGCGAGGCGGCCGAACGATACCGCCCCGGCGCCTCCCTTGATCCGATACAGTCGGCCGAGCGCTTGGCCAAGGCCGGTGGATGCCACCGAGGGCCATACGGTCATGACCGTCGCCTCGGCAACCGCAGGAGGAACCACGCCGGAGATCGTCTGCAATGCCATCAAAATTACCCGAAAACCGGATGCGACCCGACCACTCGAGTATCGTACCCGCCGAACCTGCCAGGGGAAGGGCACACTCTGGCCACGGCAGCGGCTACTTCGACTGCCGCCCGCTTGCTTTTCGCCGGCAGATCAGCCCGACCGTAGCAGCCTCGCTCCGCGTGTCGGCGAGGGCCCAGTCGGCGGGAGGGTCGTCCCCGGCGGCCGCGGCCTGAAGATCTGGCAGGTTTTCGCGCAGGAGAGGCCAGGCCCAATCGATCGGCAGCCCCATACCGTGCGCGACGCCGATCGAATCGGTTCGCGGGAGAGGTGCCTCGAGGCCGACGAGTCGCCCCCGCCGATCCACGATCGGACCGCCCCCATGGCCGCGGGCAAACGCGCCGGCATGAATGAATCCCGACGCGGCGGTCGAGGCAGCGGTGCTCACCGTTCCGGCGACGACACGGCCCCGAGTCGGACGTGCCGCCGTGCGGTTTCGGCCATCGACTCCCACGCCGCCGACGGACACCTCGTCGCCAACCACCGGCCCCGCCGCCGCAACCGGCAGCGGCTTCGCGATCAACCCATCGCAGCGGAGCAGGAACAGGCCGGAGTCTCCGCTCGACGCCACTTCCCGCGCCGGCAGTTGCCGACCGGGGGCCGTCGGATCCTCGACGAGGATCTCCGTCGCGTCCGGCACGAGCCGCATGGTGGTAAGCAGGAAGCCGTCTCCAACCACCGTCGCCGCGCCCCGCTGGCTGTCCGCGATCCACTCCGCCGGCTCATCGAGATGCTTGGCGAAATCGACGATTGATTGCGATCCTTTGACCGCGGGGATGGGCACGCCCGTCGCTGACTTGAGCATGTAGGCCCCCGTCGTACCGAGCGGTTTCAGCCGCGGATGCCGCAGCAGGTTTCGATAGCATTCGTTGAGTTCAGTCAGCAGTTTTTCCGGCATTTTCGGTCGCAGCCCGGGAGCATCGCGGATGATCAGGCCGAGGTTGTCGGCGATCACCTGGTCGTCCAGCCCGACGACGGCGGCGCGGACGAGATGCGACACTCCGGCGGCGTATTTGCCGCCGAACATTTCCGCCAGGGCGAGATCATTGAGTGCGTTGACGTTGTCGGGGTCGCGCCGCACGGCCTCGGCGAAAAAATCGATCGCCTTCGCCAGGTTGCCCGCGGACTCCGCGGCCACCTTGGGCTTGAGCAGGAAATAGCCGAGTCCAAGGACGAGTTCTGCCGCGGCCAGATCGGGATCGAGCCGGCTGGCCTTCTTCAGCTCGTCCTCGGCCAGCGTCCAGTTGCCCAGCCGGATGACCTCGATCGCGTGCACAAACTGGTCGTGGGCGATGCGACGGGCCTGCGTCCGCTGCTCCGGAGGCAGCCATGCATCCCCCATGCGAACCCGCTTCTCCGCGGCCCGCTTCGACCACTCGCCAAGCCGCGCATCGGCCGCCACCCGGTCTTCAACGGAGAGCCCGTCGCCGGCAAGGTACAGCCGATACACGTCCACCGCTTCGGCCGCGGTCCGACACCAGATCGCATCGGTCTCGACCCCCTTGAGCGACTCCGGCACCGGCACGCTCACGCGGCCCGTCGGACCACGCACGACGACGGGGCCCGTAGCGGCCACAGGCTGCCGCGAGCCTTCCGACCGGCTGCGCACGACCTGCCGGTCCGCTTCCGAAAGCGCGGCAAGCGGCACTTCGATGCGGGCCTTTGTCGGCAGCTCGATGACGACTGTGGACTCACTGCCCGGCTTGAGCCCGACCAGTTCACCGGTCACCTGCCACGCGCGTTCCTCCGCCCGCGAAAACGCACCGCACGCCACCACGGCAAGCGCCAGCAGGAGACTACAAGCCCTCATCGCACGTGCTCCTTCGCACCACCCGCACCTGACCGTGCAAGGAATCGGCTGCATTCCAGCTTCTGAGTGTAGTCCTTCGGCGCGTAAAAAAACCCGCCTGGGGCTCGACTGGCCCCAGGCGGGTCACGTGATCTTTTCGATCCGGCAGCCTTGCCGATCTGCGGGTCTCCCCGACAATCGGCCGATCTCTTTTGGCTGGCAACACGATCGCCTCCACATTCGGTGCCGCCGGTTGGATCAGCGAGCCTTGCGACTGCCAAACCCCAACCCGCTCACCGATGGCCTCCACGGGTCACTGGATAAACCAGGCCGTTTCGGCATTTTCCTTTAGAAAGGAGGTGATCCAGCCGCAGGTTCCCCTACGGCTACCTTGTTACGACTTAGTCCCAATCGCAGAGTTCATCTTAGGCGCCTGGCTCCTTGCGGTTACCTCAGCGACTTCGGATGCCCCCCACTTTCGTGGCTTGACGGGCGGTGTGTACAAGGCTCAGGAACACATTCACCGCGGTATGCTGACCCGCGATTACTAGCGATTCCAGCTTCATGTAGGCGAGTTGCAGCCTACAATCCGAACTAGGGAGCGTTTTTTGGGATTTGCTCGACCTCGCGGCTTTGCTTCCCTTTGTGCGCTCCATTGTAGGACGTGTGCAGCCCTAGTCATAAGGGCCATGAGGACTTGACGTCATCCCCACCTTCCTCCGGCTTAACGCCGGCGGTCTCTCTAGAGTCCCCGACTTTACTCGCTGGCAACTAGAGACAAGGGTTTCGCTCGTTAAGCGACTTAACGCGACATCTCACGACACGAGCTGACGACAGCCATGCAGCACCTGTGTATGTTCCACCCGAAGGCGTGGCCCTACTTTCATAGGGTTAATCCATACATGTCAAGACTAGGATAAGGTTCTTCGCGTAGCCTCGAATTAAGCCACATCCTCCACCGCTTGTGTGAGCCCCCGTCAATTTCTTTGAGTTTCAGCCTTGCGACCATACTCCCCAGGCGGAGCACTTAACACTTTCGCTACGTCTGAAAGGCTATGGAGGACCCTTCAAACAAGTGCTCATCGTTTACAGCTAAGACTACCGGGGTATCTAATCCCGTTTGCTACCTTAGCTTTCGTGCCTCAGCGTCAGAAGAGACCCAGTAAGCCGCCTTCGCCACCGGTGTTCCTCAAGATATCAACGCATTTCACCGCTCCACCTTGAGTTCCGCTTACCTCTGTCTCCCTCGAGCACGGTAGTTTTGAATGCAATTCCCCAGTTGAGCTGAGGGCTTTCACACCCAACTTTCCGCGCAGCCTACGCACCCTTTAAGCCCAGTAATTCCGAGTAACGTTTGTACGGTTCGTCTTACCGCGGCTGCTGGCACGAACTTAGCCCGTACTTCCTCCTAGAATAGGTCAAACAGAAGGGAGAACCCCCCTGCATTTCCTCCTCTACGACAGCGGTTTACAACCCGAAGGCCTTCATCCCGCACGCGGCGTCGCTCGGTCAGGCTTGCGCCCATTGCCGAAGATCCTCGACTGCAGCCACCCGTAGGTGTCTGGGCAGTGTCTCAGTCCCAATGACGCGGGTCGTGCTCTCACACCCGCTACCCATCGTCGCCTTGGTGAGCCGTTACCTCCCCAACTAGCTAATAGGATGCAGGCCCCTCCCAAGGTGGAATCACACCTTTGGTCCGAAGACATTATCCGGTATTACCTGCAGTTTCCCGCAGCTATCCCAGACCTCGGGGTAGGTACCTACACATTACTGTCCCTTTCGCCGCTGTCCCCGTATTGCTACGGTTCTCGCTCGACTTGCATGCCTAATCCACGCCGCCAACGTTCACTCTGAGCCAGAATCAAACCCTTCAATTGATTGGTTCGTCATGCCGCGAAGGCCGAAGCCCCGCGGCGTTGATTCGCCGGAATCTCGTGAAGAGACTCGATCTGTCTGATGAATAAATGGTTCGTGATCGATCGGTCGGTTACCCGACCTTTCGGTCACTCGCCGGTCACGATCGCGTGCCGGCCGAAACCAAAAGAGATCAACTGCCGAATTGTCAAAGATCTGTTCGCTGCGTCGCACCCGAGGGTTTGCCGTAGCGAGCCCCCAAGCATAGCAGCACCGCAGGCGCCGTCAACAGCCCTGCAAGCAGGGCGAAAATTTTCGGCGGACACCGTTTATCGGCGACCGCAGCCGGCGGATTTGAGTCATACGCGGCGGTCTGCCAGCCGGTTCGCGACCGCCGGCAGAAATCACGAAAAAGCCTATTTTTCAGCGTCGAGAACGACCGGGATGTCGAGGCGGTGGCCTTCCCGCTGGACGGTGATCAGCACCTGATCGCCCGGATTTTTCGACTCCACGGCCGACAAAAAATCGTCCGCAGTCCGCACACCTTGCCCACCCACGGCGATGATCAAATCCGCTCCGGCCCGGTCCACCCGTTCGAACTCCATCATGAACGGCCCCTGCCGCCGCCGCTCCCGCACGACCTTGAAGCCGCGCAGCCCGGCCCGTTCGGCCGGACCACCCGCCGTGAGCGTGGCCACGACGAGGCCGGCGTCGGACTGATACACCCGAGAAATCCCGGCGTCCGGACGGATCACGCGGCCGCGTTGAATGAGCTGCGGCACGATCCGGGCCAGCGTTCCCACGGGAATCGCGAAGCCGACGCCGGCACTCTGGCCGGTGCGGCTCGCGATGGCCGTGTTCATGCCGATCAGGCGGGCATTGCTGTCGAGCAGCGGCCCCCCCGAATTGCCCGGATTGATGGCGGCGTCGGTCTGGATGATCGACTTGATCGTGCGGCCGGTCCGCGTCGGCAGCGAGCGGTTGAGGCTCGAGATGATGCCGGTGGTGAGCGTCCGTTCCAGGCCGAACGGATTGCCGATCGCGAACACCCGCTGCCCGACCCGGAGGTCGTTGGACGTGCCGAAGGCCACGGGCTGGAGCAGTTCGGCAGGAGCATCCACCTTGATCACCGCCACGTCGGTCGCCGGGTCGAAGCCGACCACCGTGGCCGGGTGCGAGGAACCGTCGTAGAGCAGCACCTGGATCTCCTTGGCCCCCTCGACCACATGGAAGTTGGTCAGCAGATGCCCCTGCTTGTCGAGCACGATCCCCGACCCGGCCCCCTCCGAAGGCATCTCGATGAGCAGCAGGCCCGTGGCCACGGTCGCCTTGGTGTTGATGTTCACCACGCTCCGGTTCACCGCCTCGTAGACGGTGATGTTGGTCTGTTCCTCGGGGGTGAACTGGCGTTCGGTCGCCGGAACCGGCCGCGGGGCTGCGGCCGGCTGGGCATGGCATGTCACGGCGCCAAAGCCGGCCAAGCCGACGACGATGGCAGGGTGCAGGAATCGCGACGGGGCGTGCATGCGGTCGAACGGACAGGGGTTTTTGTGAGCAATGAGTCGCCAAGGAGGAGTATCGCTACCGGCGACGACTGGCCCAAGAGCGAAAGCGTCACGATCCTGGGCAGGCTGAATCACTGGCCCAAACTGCGGATTTCACGCGGAATCGACGTTGGCAGCCCGAGACGCAGAAAATATGCTTGTCTATCGGCCGGTTGATTGTCCCCCCGCCCCCCGGAGCGTTTCCATGCCCACCCGTGCCTTGCCGCTGCTGTCGGCTTCCCTCGCGGCACTCGCGACCCTCGCACCGGCCGCCCTGACGGGGAGCTTTTCGTGGGCCGCAGCCCCCACCGCGTCGGTGACCTTCACCGACGCGACGCAACCGTCTCAAGGCACGCCCGTGACGGCCATCGGCATCAAGGCAGCGGCGGGCGGCGCGGCAGGACCGGCACAGGTGCTCGTGCTCGTCGATACATCCGCAAGCCAAACCGGCGAGTTCCGCCGCCGCGCGCTCGACGCCGTCGCCGGCCTGCTCGAATCCGCCCGTCCGGAGGATCGGTTCGCGATCGCGGCGGTGGACGTCACCTGCACGCCGCTGGCGAAGGAGTTTCAGCCGGCCCGCAGCCCCGTGGTCACGCAGGCGACTCGGGCCCTCGATGCCCGCACGCCGCTCGGCGCGACCGATCTCGTCGGGGCGCTCACCGCAGCGGCCGACTTCTTCACCGCTGGCCCGGCAGACCAGCCGCGGGCCATCGTCTACGTGGGGGACGGGCCGGGCCTGACCGGCATCGACGCCGCCGAGTTCACGCAGGCGATCGACGCCCTGCGGTCGAAGCGCGTCGCGGTTTCGAGCCTGGGCATCGGACCACAGATCAACTGGCCCTGCCTGGCCGCCGTGGCCAACGCGACCGGTGGGATGCTGCTCATTCCGGAAGCGAAGGACGCTGCCAAGGAAGCCGGCGCGAAAATCGGTGCCGCGGCCACGCACCAAGTCGCCTGGCCGGACGAGGTCGCGCTGGCGAGCGATGTTCCCGATGCCGCGCTGCGACTGCTGCCGAGCCGCCTGCCGCCGCTGCGGGCCGATCGCGACGCAGTGGTGCTCGTCGAGGGACCGCTCACCAAGGCCCGGCTGGAGATGCGGCTGACGCGGGGCGGCGACCAGGGGACCGTGACGCTCGACCTGCCGGCCGCCAAGCCTTTGGATCAAAACGCCTATCTCGCCGAGCTTGCCCGCAACGCCCGCGATACCGACGGCATCTTCCTGCCGCTGCTCGGCCGCGAGGGCCTCGCCCTGTCACGATCGGTGGTCCGCGGCGAGGCGGCCCAGCTCGCGGCCCTTTCGCGGCAGGCCGAAGCGTCTGGCGCGCACGACTCGGCGCTCCGCTTGGCCGAGGCCTCCCTGCGCCGCGACCCGGACAACACCGACGCCGCCGTCATTCGCGAGGTGGTGCAGCGCCGCGGCGGCGCCGTGCCGCCGCCGCCGCAGCCGGGCGTGGGCGTGATCACACCGCCCCAGCCGTTGCCCACGGGAGACGGCGGCGAACTCGCCGAACTCAACGCGATGCGGAAGGTCCGCGCACAGCAGCTCGAGCAGGAGACCGCCGTGCGGCTGCGAAACGCCCGCCAGCTCCTCGCGACCGATCCCGATCTGGCCCGCCAGCAGTTGAAGGACGCCCAGGAGCTCATCCGCACCGACGACGCCCTCGACACCGAAACCCGCGACCGGCTCCTGCGGCAGTTGGAGATGCGAATCCGCGAGTCGATCGTCCGGTCGCGGGAGAAGACCGACCGCGACCTGGCGGCTGAGCGGCGGGCGGCGATCGGCCGCGCGCGGGCCGAACTGGTCGCCGACCTCGATCGCCGTGAGGCCAAGATCAAGGCTCTGACAGAACGCTACAACGCCCTGGTCCAGGAGGGCATCCGCGTCGGCTACCAACGGCCCACCGGCGCCTTCGGCGAGGCGGAGCGCGAGGTCGGCCTCGAGATCGCCGAGGAAGCGCCGCCGCTGTACGCGAACTACCCCGTGCCGATGACGGCCCGCGTCGTCGGCGAAACCGCGCCGCTCGTGGCCCGGATGCTCGACTACCACGCCGAGAACACCCGCGTCCGCCGCGACCAACAACGCGGCTTCATGGACGTGCTGCACCTCGTCGACGTGGCCGGGATCCCCTTCCCGGATGACCCGCCGATCATCTATCCGAGCGCCGCGCGGTGGAAGCAAATCACGGAGGACCGGAAACGGTACAAGTCGGTTGACCTGGCAAAGCCCGGTAGTGCCGAGCAGAAGATCTACGACGCCCTCGACGGCACCGTGCAGAACTTGAACTTCACCGAGACTCCGTTGCGGGACGTGATCGCCCAGCTCAAGGACTCGCAGGGGATTCCCATCCAGCTCGACATGAAGGCCCTGGAAGACGCGGGCATCGATCTCGACACGCCCGTGACCAAGGATCTTTCGGGCATCTCGTTGCGATCGGCGCTGCGACTGCTACTCGGCGACATCGACCTCACCTACCTCATCAAGGACGAGGTGCTCCTGATCACGACCAAGGAAAAGGCCGGCGAGAACCTCGTCATCAAGGTCTACCCGGTGGCCGACCTCGTGCTTCCCGTGAATCCCCAGAGCGGCGTCAATCCCTTCCAGATGGGTGGCGGGCTTGGTGGTCAAGGCGGCATGGGAGGCGGCATGGGAGGCATGGGCGGCATGGGCGGCATGGGCGGCATGGGCGGCGGCATGATGGGTGGTGGCATGGGTGGATTCTGCTGGGTCGCCCGCGAGGTGTACGGCGTTCACGACCCGCGCTGGCTCGTGTTCCGCACCTGGCTCACCACCGAAGGTCCGCCATGGCTGCGGAGCTTGTATGCCGCTCACGGCCCCGCCTTCGCCGACTGGATCCACGACAGGCCGCTCGCCAAGGCTGCCGTGCGAGCCGCAATGGACCTCGTCGTCCAGCCGCGACTTGCGATGCCGGCCGGCGGTCACTTCCAGGTGTCGGACGCTCGGGAGCGGATCGCCCGCAAGGAGAAGACCGACGCCGTTCCGTCGGTCTCGCCGTCGACGACGTCCCCCACGGCACCGCGTCAGGGTCTGCCGGCGGCAGTCCTCGATGCCGCCGACCTGCGGCAGGCGCTCGGCGACTATCTCGGCATCACCGCCACCGGCGACGCCGGCCGCGAGCGGCAACGGCGGTTTGCCCAGCTGCGGGCGTCGGCGGCGGCCCTCGGAGAGGCCGGCGATTTCGGCCGTGCCGCCGACCTGATCGCCGCGACCATCACCTGCGGGCACATGGAGCCGTGGATGTATGAATCGCTCGCGATCGCCATGGAAGCGGCCGGCCGGCCGCGTGAGGAGGTCGAGCGGGTGCTGCTCTCGAGCGCCGATCTCGCCGTGAGCCCGACCGATCTGCTCGGCCTGGCCAACTACCTCGCTCGATTCGGCTCGGACAAGCAGGCAATCCGCATCTGCCGCCAGATCACACGGCTCGATCCGACGAGCCGCGAGGCCTTCGCCCTGGCGATGACGCTCGCCGCCCGCAACGACGATGCCACCACCCTCGCCTGGGCCTGCCCCGGCGTGCTCGCCCATGACTGGCCGACGGGGCAGCAGGAGATCGCTCTCCGCGCCGCACGGCTCGCGAAGGCCACGATCACCGCTCTCGAGAAGGCCGGCAAGGCGGAGCAAGCGGCGGCCTTCAAGGCCGCGGCTGACCAAGCCCTCGTCCGCGACGTGGTCGTGGAACTCTCCTGGACCGGCGACGCCGACGTCGACGTGCTCGTGGAGGAGCCGTCGGGGTCGGTCTGCTCGGCCGCCGCCCCGCGATCGACCGCCGGAGGCGTGCTTCTGGGCGACGAGGCGGAGCAGGTCGGCGACGCCTCGGCCACGCACCGCGAGCGCTACGTCGCGGCGCAGGCGTTTCCGGGCACCTATCGCGTGCTCGTTCGCCGGGCCTGGGGCAAGGTCGCGGCCGACACGGTGACCGCGAAGGTCACGCTTCGCAAAGGCACGAAAGACGAGGAATCGATCACCCGCTCGCTGCGGCTGGGGGGCGATCAGCACGCGTTCTCCTTCGCGATTCCCCACGGCCGCCGGCGTGAGCCGCTGCTCGATGCCCAGCTCGCCCAGGACGTGGCCGCGCAGCAGGAAATCGGCAAGACGATCCTCGCCCAGCAGATCCAGGCCTTGGCCGATCCGGCCGTTGCGGCCTCGATGTCCGAGAGCCGCGGCGGAACGCCGGGCGCGCCCAGCCCCGGCTTCCCGCCGTTCTTCGGTCGCAACGGCGCGGTGGGCTACCAGCCGGTAATCTCTGTGCTTCCGGAAGGCGTGAACATGTTCGCCCGCGCGGTCGTGTCCGCTGACCGCCGGTATGTCCGCGTCACCACCACTCCTCTGTTTTCGGGCGTGGGTCAAGTGACGCAGTTCGGCGCTGGGGCTGGACCTGCGGCTGGGGCTGGGGCTGGGGCTGGTCCTGCAGCTGGCCCTGCAGCTGGTCCTGCAGCTGGCGTTGGACCTGCAGCCGGAGTTGGGGCCGCGGCTGCGGCCGGAGTTGGCGCTGCTGCTGCTGCCGGAGTTGGGGCTGGGGCGGCAGCCGGGGTTGGGGCCGCGGCCGGGGTTGGAGTTGGGGCTGCGGCCGGAGTGGGTGTCGGGGGCCCTGTCGGCGTCGGTGTCGGCCCCGTTGTTGGGGCGGGCGCTGGCGGGGGCGCTGTCTTGGCCCCCTGCTGGGTGGCCCGCGAGGTCTACGGAGCCGACGACCCGCGCTGGCAGATCTTCCGCAGCTGGCTCGTGACCTCCGCGCCGCCATCGCTGCGCGAAGCCTACATGGCCCATGGCCCGGCCTTCGCCGCCTGGCTCCATGACAAGCCCGCTGCCAAGGCAGGCGTGCGGTTCCTCATGAATCGGGCGATCGAGGCGCATGTCTCCGCAATCAGGTCCGCCGCCCCGGCGACGACACCATGCCGCGGTTCGGAGTGATCCTGGCCGCGGCAGGCCAGAGCAGCCGCTTCCAGGACGCCAACTACAAGAAGCCGTTCGCGCCGCTGGCGGGCCGGGCCGTGTGGCTGCACTCCGCCGAGAAGTTCCTCGACCGCGAGGACGTGAAGCAGGTGGTGATCGTGGTCGCTCCCGAGGACCGCGTGGCGTTCACGGAGAAGTTTGGCGCGAACCTCGCCTTCATGGGCGTGACGCTCGCCGCAGGCGGCGGCCATCGCGCGGAGTCGGTCCGCAACGGCCTGGAGAAACTCGCCCCCGAGATCGACATGGTGGCGATCCATGATGCCGCCCGACCGTGCCTCGCCCAGGCATGGATCGACCGCGTATTCGCCGCCGGCGTGAAGACGGGCGCCGCCATCCTCGCCACCCCCGTCGTGGCCACGCTCAAGCGGGTCGGTCTCGACCACACGATCACGGCCACGGTCGATCGCGCCGGCCTCTGGGAGGCGCAGACGCCGCAGGTGTTCCGTCGCGACCTGCTGGAAAAGGCCTTCGCCGCGGCCCACGGCGGCCAGCCCACCGACGAGGCGAGCCTGATCGAGGCCCTCGGCCACCCGGTCACCGTCGTGCCCGGTTCACCGCTCAATCTCAAGATCACCTCCCGCGAGGATCTCAAGCTCGCGGAGCACGCCCTCAAGGCCCTCCCGGCCCCGAAACTCTCCGGCCCCGCCCATCCATTCGCGGGCGACGACCTCTGGCGCTGACCATGCCCGACCTGCTCACCGACTTCGAGGCCCGCGGCCTCGTCAACCAGTCCACCGACGCGGCCGCCCTCCGCGGCTGGCTCGGCACGCCCGGCCGGCGCGTCTACGCGGGCTTCGACCCGACCGCCGACAGCCTGCACGTGGGCCACCTGGTGGCGCTGGTGCTGCTGCGGCGGGTGGCGGCCGCCGGCCACGAGCCGGTGGCCCTGGTCGGCGGCGCCACCGGCATGATCGGCGACCCCAGCGGCCGCAGCGAGGAACGCAACCTGCTTTCCCCGGAAGAACTCGCGGCCAACATCGCCGGCGTGGAGCGACAGA
>Ga0315907_10000296_pt1 | contig 72365 bp, 69 predicted proteins | sample LakEriMetagenome_3_FD_203525 | JGI IMG/M metagenome (GOLD analysis project Ga0315907, IMG submission 203525) | Freshwater fungal communities from buoy surface, Lake Erie, Ohio, United States - Buoy 12 MA123 | ecosystem: Environmental > Aquatic > Freshwater > Lake > Lake biofilm | place: USA...
GTTGACATTAAAAAAGAAGGTTTATCAAAAGCGCAAGAAGCTGCTAAAGCGAAAGCTCTAAAAGCTGAGAAAGCTGCTAATGAAAAACGTGCTGCTGCCGCTGTTGAAGCTGCAAAAGTAGAAGAAGTTGCTGTTGAAGAAGTAGAAGCTCCGGAAGCTGTAACTGAAGTTGCTATTGAAGAGTCTGCTGCTGATGTAGCTACAGAAGAAGTTGTTGCTGAAGATGCTCCAATTGTTGAAGAAGCTCCTGCTACAGAAGAAGTTGTAGCTGAAGAAGTAGCTGAAGTTGCAACAGAAGAAGCTCCAGAAGCACCTGCTGCTGAAGAGACTAGCGAGGACTCGAGCGATAGCGAACAGGCAACGCAAACTGAAGCATAATACTTCAAGCAATTATGCGTAAAGAAGATTGTTTCTATTTAGGTAAAATTGCTAAAAAATTTAGTTTCAAAGGGGAAGTGCTTATCTATTTAGATACAGACGAACCCGAGTTATATGAAAATATGGAATCAGTATTTGTTGAGTTCAACAAAAATCTGGTTCCATTTTTTATTGAAAACAGTTCACTGCATAAAAATGATTTTCTTCGCGTGCAATTTGAAGATGTCGATTCCGAAGAAGAAGCCGACAGCATTCTTAATTGCGCTGTTTATCTTCCGCTTAGCATGTTGCCAAAACTTGAAGGCAACCAATTTTATTTTCATGAAGTTATTGGATTTGAAATTGAAGACAAACGGTTAGGTGTTTTCGGAAAAATCGAATCTATAAACGACACTACAGCGCAACCACTTTTTGAAGTGCTGAATGGCGAAGTCGAAATGCTGATTCCAATGGTTGACCATTTCCTGGTAAAAATTGACCGTGAAAACAAAAAGGTAATCATGGATTTACCGGAAGGTTTAGTTGAAATGTATCTTTAGGTTTTCGGAAGCTATTTCCTGCTGTTCGCTCTATCTTTGCTCGTTCCTCACAAAGGATGCCGCTGCCATCAGGGCTAAGAACCCACATTTCAAAAAATATGTTCCAATTCAAACAATTTACCATTAACCAAGACCGATGCGCTATGAAAGTAGGCACCGATGGTGTTTTACTTGGTGCTTGGTGCCCTATTGACAATAATCCTTTTTCCGTTTTGGATATTGGCGCAGGAACTGGAATTCTATCTTTAATGCTAGCGCAAAGAAGTTCAGCAGAACAAATTGATGCCATCGAAATTGATGAAAACGCATACGAACAATGCGTAGAGAATTTTGAAAGTTCGCCTTGGGGTGACAGATTATTTTGTTTTCATGCAGGTTTGGACGAATTTATAGAAGATCCAGAAGACCAATATGATGTCATTATTTCCAATCCACCTTTTTATATTGAAGATTACAAAACCGAAAACGAACAACGCGATTTGGCTCGTTTCCAAGACGCCTTGCCTTTTGAAGATTTGGTAGAGGCTGCTAATTTATTACTATCTGAAAACGGAATTTTTGCCGTAATCATTCCCTTTAAGGAAGAAGAAAAATTTATCACATTAGCCAACCATTTTGACTTATATCCTTTTAAATTAACCCGTGTAAAAGGCACACCAACTAGCGAAATCAAAAGAAGTTTATTGGCTTTTTCAAGAGCAATTAAAGACCTTGTTATTGATGAATTGATAATAGAAACTGCCCGTCATCAATATACTGAAGATTATATTGCTTTGACCAAAGATTTTTATCAGAAGATGTAACTTAACTTTGTATTACAACTTTAACAAACTATTCTGAATCTAAGTAAAGGTATTTGACTAACTTTAATGTTCAATCTTAATCCTATAATTAAATGCCATGCCAAAAATTATTTCCATAATATTTTTATCTTTTTCATTTGTCTGCTTTTCACAAAGTCAAAAACTCATACACGGAAAAGTTTCTTATCAGGATAGTTACCAGAAAAATGTTGATGTTATCAATTTTACTACAAAAAAATTAACGCAAACCAATACTTTAGGAGAGTTTGATATAGAGGCCAAAGTCGATGATGTCATTTTTTTTATGTCTGAAAACTTTGCCGATCAAAAATACACTCTAACAGCCAAAGACTTTGAAAAAAGTGAACTGTTCGTCACATTAATTGAGAAACCTGTTCCGCTAGATGAAGTGGTGATAAGGCAAATCAAAGCTATAAAAATTGATGCCACTTCTTATAATGGCATAAAGATAGCACAACTGGAAAACCAACAGTCAAACCCTGTAAATAAAGACATTTATACTGGTGAAATACCATTAGGAATGGATTTTATTCAGATTGGGAAAATGATTGGAAAATTGTTTAAAAGTAAAAACCCAAAACCTAAAGCTTCGGAAGAGAAAATTACTTTTAAGGAATACGCAAAAACTAACTTTGAAGATTCCTTTTTTTCTAAAACACTAGAATTAAAAAAAGAAGAGGTACCAATATTTCTTGATTATTGTGATGCTGATTCACAATCAAAAACAGTAATCGAAAAAGATGAATTAGCTATTTTAGAATTCCTACTCACTAAAAAAGCCGAATTTAGAAAAACAAAATAGTAGTTGCTTCAATATAAAAAAGCTTCTAAAAATTATAACAATTGTTCATGGGAATTTTGGTTAAGATTCTTTAGCTTTGCAAACGTTTTCGTAAACCAATTTTTTATAAAATGAAACCAGATTTATTTCAAGCTCCAGATTACTACAATTTAGATGATTTACTAACAGAAGAGCACAAATTAGTGCGTGATTCTGCTCGTGCATGGGTAAAACGCGAAGTTTCACCAATTATTGAAGATTATGCCCAACGTGCTGAATTTCCGAAACAAATCATCAAAGGTTTGGGAGAAATTGGTGGTTTTGGACCTTACATTCCTGAAGAATATGGTGGTTCAGGATTAGACCAAATCTCATATGGCCTTATTATGCAGGAAATTGAAAGAGGCGATTCGGGTGTTCGTTCAACATCATCGGTACAATCATCTTTGGTGATGTATCCTATTTGGAAATTTGGTACTGAAGAACAACGTCAAAAGTACTTACCAAAATTAGCTACAGGAGAATTTATGGGTTGTTTTGGTTTGACCGAACCTGATCATGGTTCAAATCCTAGTGGTATGACCAGCAACTTCAAAGATATGGGCGACCATTATTTATTGAATGGTGCCAAAATGTGGATTTCGAATGCTCCTTTTGCAGACATTGCTGTTGTTTGGGCAAAAAATGAAGAAGGTAGAATACATGGCCTAATTGTAGAACGCGGTATGGAAGGTTTTACAACACCGGAAACCCATAACAAATGGTCGCTTCGTGCCTCGTCAACTGGTGAATTGGTTTTCAATAATGTGAAAGTACCAAAAGAAAACCTTATGCCAGGAAAATCTGGATTAGGTGCTCCAATGCAATGTTTGGATTCAGCCCGTTACGGAATTGCTTGGGGTGCAATCGGAGCAGCAATGGATTGTTATGATACGGCGTTGCGTTATGCTAAAGAAAGAATTCAGTTTGACAAACCAATTGCTTCGTTTCAATTGCAACAAAAGAAATTAGCCGAAATGATTACCGAAATCACTAAAGCACAATTATTAACATGGAGATTAGGAGTTTTAAGAAATGAAGGAAAAGCTACTACTGCACAAATCTCGATGGCAAAAAGAAATAATGTTGATATGGCAATTCACATTGCTCGTGAAGCAAGACAAATGCTAGGTGGAATGGGAATTACAGGTGAGTATTCTATCATGCGTCACAGCATGAATTTAGAATCGGTAATTACTTACGAAGGCACGCACGATATCCACTTACTTATTACTGGCGCTGATATAACTGGAATTCCTGCCTTCAAATAGAATTAAACAATAGATAAAAATTATACAAAATGCTTCTCTTTTTTGGGAAGCATTTTTACTTTTACATAGTTTAAAATCTTTAAAATTATTTTAACCGTATATAGTTAATAAAACACGCCATGAATATTTCTATCATCAACCACAAAATCCATGCACAAAAAGAACAATTACTTCAACATTCGCTTTATGAAAAAGTAAAAACGATTGAAGATTTACATCATTTTTTAAAAGTTCATGTGTTTGCCGTTTGGGATTTTATGTCATTGCTAAAGGCATTACAAAGCAAACTAACATGTACAACTACACCATGGTTTGCTTCTCAAAATCCGGAAACGAGATATTTAATCAACGGAATTGTTTTGGCAGAAGAAAGTGATTTGACTTTGGATGGAAAAAGATTGAGTCATTTCGAAATGTATGTAGAAGCCATGCAAAGTTGTGGAGCACAAACCACAGAATTGGATTTTTTTTTACAAGAAGTTGTTGATACTAAAAATATTTTTATTGCAATAAAACAAAGCAACCTACATCCAAAAATAAAAGCTTTTTTAGATTTTACTTTCCGTGTTATCGAGGAAGGAAAAACACATAAAATTGCGGCTGCATTTACATTTGGAAGAGAAGATTTAATTCCGAATATGTTTACCGAAATACTTAAAAGTTTTCAGCAGAATTTCCCTGAAACAGATTTATCTAAGTTAATCTATTACTTCGAAAGACATATCGAATTAGATGCAGACGAACATGGTCCGATGGCAATGCAAATGATTACTGAACTTTGTCAGGATGATGAACAAAAATGGAATGATGTTGAAGAAGTTTCGATTTTGGCACTCGAAAAAAGAATAGGCCTTTGGGATGCCATTGAAGAAAAAATCGAAGCTAACTTAGCATTAGCTTAACTATGAAAGTTCTATTTAAAATAGTCTTTACACTTTTTGTTTTATTGGTTGTGAGTTGCAGTTCAGACAACGATTCTACTACTGAAATCATTCAGCCTAAAAACTATAAATACCTTGCTTTAGGAGACAGTTATACAATTGGACAAAGTGTGTGCGAAACGTGTCGATTCCCAATACAATTTCAAGATAGCATTTCTAAGTACATTGATGATGCTGATACTTTTCAAACAAAGATTATAGCGCAAACCGGCTGGACCACAACCAATTTAAAAACGGCTATAGCAACTCAAAATACATCAAACGATTATGATTTGGTTACACTTTTAATAGGTGTGAATAATCAATACCAAAACCAACCGTTTGGTGTTTACGAACAAGAATTTCCCGAATTAGTATTAACCGCTATACAAAAAGCAAAAGGCAAAAAAGAAAATGTCATTGTGGTATCGATTCCGGACTATGCTTATACGCCTTTTGGAGGTGGTAATTCAACAATCTCAAATCAAATAAACACTTATAATGCTTTTGCTGAAAATTACTGTAATACAAACAATATTTCATTTGTAAACATAACTGATATTACACGTTTAGGATTAACGCAAACCGAATTGGTCGCTAGTGATGGTATACATCCTTCGAAGATTGCCTACACAAATTTTGTGGATAGGATTTTGCCGAAAGCGAGAATTAAGTTAGGATTGTAATTGGCTTATTGTTCTGGTGCTATTTCAATTTCCAATCCGTCAATTTCTTCTGTGATTGGAATTTGACAACCCAGTCGAGAATTTTCTTTTACATGAGAAGCCTCAGAAAGCATAGCTTCTTCATCATCATTGCGTTCGGTTTTTAAAACATCATTCAAAACATAACACTGACAGGAAGCACACATGGCCATGCCGCCGCAAATTCCAATTGTTCCTTCTTCGGCGAGTTCAAAGGCGCGAATAACCTCCATGATGTTCATATTCATATCGGTTGGAGCCTGAACTTCGTGAAGTATACCTTTTCGATCAGTGATTTTTATGGTTACGTCTTTTGTCATTTAGTCTATCGATTTTACTACCGCTTTTTCAGCTTCTTTTCGTGTACCATCAAAACCATCAACTCCGGAAACGGTAGTGTATTTCAATACATACTTTTTCCCTGGATTGATTCGCTGATACACACTTTGACACATTAAAGTCGCTTCGTGAAAACCACACAAAATAAGTTTAAGTTTTCCGGGATACGTATTGACATCGCCAATGGCATAAATCCCGTCGATGTTTGTTTGATAATCTAAAGCGTTATTAACTTTGATAGCATTTTTTTCAATTTCTAAACCCCAATTGGCAATGGCGCCAAGCTTTGGCGTTAATCCGAAAAGCGGAATAAAATAATCGGTAACGACATTCATACGGGCACCATTGATTTCGATATCAACTGACTCAATTCTTTCGGAACCTTTGAAACCAATAACTTCGGCAGTTGTTACTAGTTTTATTTTACCTGAATTTTTTAATTCCTGTACTTTTTCAACCGAGTCTAAAGCTCCTCGGAATTCATTTCTTCGGTGAACCAAAGTTACTGATGCTGCTACATTGGAGAGGAAAATACTCCAATCTAAAGCCGAATCGCCACCACCTGAAATCACAACATTTTTGCCTCTATATTTTTCAGGATCTTTAACGAAATAATCTACGCCTCGGTCTTCCTTCTCGTAGAATTCCAAATCTTTAAGGATAGGTTTTCTTGGTTCAAAAGTTCCCAATCCACCTGCTATAGCAACAGCTTTGGCGTGATGTTTTGTTCCTTTATTTGTTGTAACGATAAAAGTTCCATCTTCTAATTTCTCGATCGTTTCGGCAGTTTCTGCCAAAGTAAATCCCGGTTGGAATTGTTTGATTTGTTCCATTAAATTGGAAACCAAATCTCCGGCTAGAACTTCGGGGAAACCGGGTATATCGTAAATGGGCTTTTTTGGATATAATTCAGAAAGCTGTCCACCAATTTGTGGCAGTGCATCAATAAGATGGCATTTTAGTTTTAATAATCCGGCTTCAAAAACAGCAAAAAGTCCTGTTGGTCCGGCTCCGATTATAAGTATATCTGTTTCAATCATTTTTTTTCTTGGCATAATGTAGAAGTTTCTTAGCGGTAAAGCTTGTGAAACCTCCAATAAATACTATGATTTTTATCATTTAATAGATTGCGTTAGGGATGGAAGCGAAAATCCTTTTTTGAGGAACGAAAAAAAGATTGTAGCGCACAGCCCGACCTCGTTTTTTTCAAACGAGGTAACGCCCAACTAGGCTATATTTACAACCGTTTCTATTTGTGGAGCATACTTTTTAATTGTAGTTTCCACTCCGGCTTTCATCGTACTCATGCTCAAACTACATGAGGTACACGCTCCTTTAAGGCGCACTTTTACGTGTTTTTCGTCTTCAATGGAAACCAAGCTGATATCACCACCATCAGAATTCAGAAAAGGTCTAATTTCGTTTAAGGCTTTTTCGATGTTTAATGTTAATTCTTCGTTTGTCATTTTTATAGATTTTTAGATTGTTGGCTTATTGGATTGTTGGAAGTTAAAGTATCTAACAACCCAATAATCTGATAATCTATTTTTTATTTACGGCTGAGCAACCAGCCATAGTTGTTATTTTGATAGCTTCTGTTGGTGGCAAACTTTCGTTTCTGTTTACCGTTTCCTGAACCACATTTCGTGTAATTTCTTCAAATACTCTTTCGATTACCGATGCGGTTTGCAAGGCTGCAGGGCGACCGTAATCTCCGGCTTCGCGTATGCTTTGCACCAATGGCACTTCGCCTAAAAATGGCACTTGTAAATCTTCAGCTAAGTTTTTAGCTCCTTCTTTTCCGAAGATATAATATTTGTTATTTGGCAGTTCTTCTGGTGTGAAGTATGCCATGTTTTCGATAATTCCTAAAACCGGAACGTTGATGCTGTCTGATAAAAACATTGAAACTCCTTTTTTGGCATCGGCCAAAGCTACGGCTTGTGGTGTACTTACAACAACAGCACCGGTAATTGGTAGCGATTGCATTATGGATAAATGGATATCGCCCGTTCCTGGTGGTAAATCGATTAGCATGAAATCTAGTTGTCCCCAATCGGCGTCAAAAATCATTTGGTTTAAGGCTTTTGATGCCATTGGTCCACGCCAAATAACGGCCTGACTTGGCGCTGTAAAGAATCCGATAGAAAGAATTTTTATCTCATAACTTTCTACAGGTTTCATTTTTGATTTTCCATCAACAGTAACTGAAATCGGTTTTTCGTTCTCTACATCAAACATGATTGGCATGCTTGGTCCGTAAATATCGGCATCCAAAATCCCAACTTTGAAACCCATTTTGGCTAAAGTAACAGCCAAATTTGCCGTAACCGTTGACTTTCCTACGCCGCCTTTTCCTGATGCTACAGCAATAATATTACTGATTCCAGGAATGGCTTTGCCTTTAATCTCATTTGGATTTTGAGTGGTGGTTTCCACTTTGATGTTCACTTTCACGACAGCGTCAGGCGAAAATTTTTCATGAATTAACTTTTTGATGTCGTCTTCGGCACGTTTCTTTATGTGCATGGCTGGGGTTGCAATAACCAATTCTACCACTACTTCATTACCAAAAGTAAGTACGTTTTTTACCGCACCGCTTTCCACCATATTTTTCCCTTCGCCTGCAATTGTAATAGTTTCCAATGCTGAAAGGATTTCTTTTCTGTCTAATTTCATTTTTTTGCTTACTGTTAACAAGTTACAATCTTTTTATTAAGACTGAATACAGATTGCAAAGATAGTTTGAAAATACTTAAAAGGGAAAAGGGATAAGGGAAAAGTTTTATACCTTAATAAAAACAATTTATTCTTAGAGGAATATTAATGAAAGCTTCTGTTTATTGCTCTCTTACTTTGGGCATCCAAAAATGTTTTTCAAAATTGACAATCTGGTTATTTACAACTTTGATACCTTCGTTTTCTAACAATTGCTGCATCAAGTTTGTGCCGTCAAAATGATGTTTCCCTGAAAGCAATCCTTTTCTGTTGACTACTCTATGGGCCGGAACGTCTTCCATATTGTGTGAGGCATTCATTGCCCAGCCAACCATTCGTGCTGAACGAGCAGTTCCTAATGCTTTAGCGATTGCACCATAAGAAGTTACCTTGCCTTCCGGAATTTGCCTTGCGATGGCATAAACCCGTTCGAAAAAATTAGCTTCCATTTAGTTGTAAAGCAATTTAAAAAGTGTCACGACCGCCATAAAAGTTGTAACCGAACCAATTATTGTATTGATGTTTCGCATTAGAAATTCTGTTTTCTTTTCAATTTTTTTAAAGGCTACAATGTAGATGTAAAAAACAGTAAATGAACCACAAACAACTCCAATTACAAATGAGGAAACCGGAATTTTATTAAAACTAAAATAACCTGAAGCAGCTAAACTCATGCTCGCAAAAACATAAAACGGAATGGGTAACAAATTCAATGTTGAAAGCAACATTCCTAAAAAGAAACGATTTGATTTTCCTTTGACTTTGCTATCGGTTTTAATCTTTTTCGGCTTTTTGGCTATCCAGAAAAAGTATATACTTAACAAGGAAAAAACAAAAATGCCAATTTCCTGAAGTGTGGCAACTATTTCCTGATGATTGCTAATAAATCGGGCAAATAGTACGGCAATAAAAGTTTGAAAAAAAATAATTAAAGAAGCGCCTAGAGCAAAACTTAAACCTATGTTTTTACCTTCTTGTAAACTGATTTTTGCTGCTGTCATATTGATTAATCCTGGAGGAATAACCGCCAAAAAAGCAATGCAAAAACCTAAAACAAGTGGTAAATAAAATAGCATCTATTTGATTTTGAAACGAATATACGTAATTGCTTTGTTGATTTCCAAATATTGATTTTCGTAAAACGTTTGAATAGCCGTTACTTCATTCGGAGCTACTTCATTTTTGTACACATTGTGATTAGCATACAAGACTTCGTGACCTTCACCATGCAACAATCCAAGGGTGTAACCATGCATGAATTCGCTATCAGTTTTCAGGTTTACTATGCCGTTTGGTTTCAGGATTTTTTTGTATAGTTTTAAAAATTCAGAGTTGGTCATTCGGTGTTTGGTGCGTTTGTATTTGATTTGCGGATCGGGAAAAGTAATCCAAATTTCATCTACTTCATTTTCTGCAAAAATAAAATTGATAAGTTCAATTTGTGTACGAACAAAAGCCACATTATACATTCCCCCATCAACGGCTGTTTTAGCACCACGCCAAAATCGGGCTCCTTTAATATCTATTCCGACAAAATTTTTATCGGGATAACGTTCGGCTAAACCAACGGAATATTCACCTTTACCACAACCCAGTTCAATAATTATTGGATTGTTGTTTTTAAAAAAATCGGAATTCCATTTCCCTTTTAGTGGGAATTCACCGTTTACTACTTCTTCTCTTGTTGGCTGGAAAACGTTTTCAAAAGTCTCGTTTTCCTTAAACCGCTTTAATTTATTCTTACTTCCCACAAACTTGTTTTTTTTACTTCATTCAATTTTACCTAACGGTATCAGGTGGTAAAATTAAGGAAATATAAACTATCCAAAATCTTTTTTACTTTACAAAGTTAAAAGCGTAATTTCACTCCTTGGAAAATTCATCAAAAAATATTTTGGTTGCTCCTTTAAATTGGGGCTTGGGACACGCTACTCGTTGTATTCCTATAATCCGACAGTTGGAGAAAAATGGTTATACACCAATTTTGGCTTCCGATGGAGCGGCTTTGCAACTGCTTCAAATGGAATTTCCGCATTTACAAGCATTGACTTTACCTTCCTATGAAATTGAATATGGCAAAAACGAAGCCGATTTTAAATGGAAACTGATTAAAAACAGTCCGAAAATGATTGAAGCTATTTTTACGGAGAAGAAAACAGTAAAAAAGTGGATTGTCGAATTCAATCTACAAGGCATTATTTCAGATAATCGATTAGGAGTTTACAGTAAAAAGATTCCGAGCGTATTTATCACACATCAACTGAATGTTTTATCTGGAAAAACCACATGGATTTCGAGCACTCTTCATCAGCATTTTATCAAAAAATTTACAGAATGTTGGGTTCCTGATATTGAGGGAAACCCTAACTTAACTGGGAAACTTGGACATCTGAAAAAAAATAAACTGAATTTAAAATATCTTGGCCCGTTAAGTCGATTGGAGAAAAAAGACCTGCCAATTAAATACGATTTGATGGTTATACTTTCAGGCCCAGAACCACAACGAACATTTTTGGAAGAGAAACTCCTAAAAGAAGTTCAATCGTTTTATGGGAATGTGCTTTTCGTCAAAGGAATAATTGAATCCGATCAAAAAATAGAACAAAACAAAAATGTGACTTATTACAACTTCATGACATCGTCAGAAATTGAAACCGCTTTTAATGAAAGTGAAACAGTGCTTTGTCGTTCGGGTTATACTACAGTTATGGATTTGGCAAAGCTGCAAAAGAAGGCCTTTTTTATCCCAACTCCTGGACAATTTGAGCAAGAATATTTAGCAAAAAGATTAAAACGAAATGGCTTTATTCCTTATGCAAAACAAGATGATTTTACAATAGAAAATTTACTTGAAGTTCATCTATTCAGTGGCTTACCTCAACTTAAAAAAGAAATCAATTGGAAACAGTTATTGGTGCTTTTCGAGCGTGAATGAAAATTCAGAACCTTTGCTAAATTCGCTTTCAACATAGATTTTTTCACCGTGCGCTTCGATAATATGTTTCACAATTGAGAGTCCAAGACCGGAACCGCCTTCACTTCTTGAGCCACTTTTATCAACTCTAAAGAAACGTTCAAAAAGTCTAGGTATATTTTGTTTTTCAATTCCTTCACCATTATCTCTAACTCTGACAATGATTTTATCATCAATTAAATCCTCAATTGTCACTTCGGTTGTGCCGTTTTCTTTACCATATTTTATTGAGTTCATTATAAGATTAGAAAGTACTTGTTGAATTTTTTCCATATCTGCAAATACATTTACGGCTTTGTTGTATTTTCTATCAAACATCAATATTATATTCTTTTTATCAGCGGTCATTTCTAACAAATCAAAGGTGCTTTGTACCAATTCAACTATGTCAAACTTTGACAATTCAAGATTAACATCACCCATTTCGAGCTTGGATATCATGTCTAAATCTTCGACTATATAAATCAATCTTTCGACTCCTTTTTCGGCTCTTTCCAGATACTTTTTGCGTATTTTTTTATCGTCCATTGCACCATCTAGTAAGGTTGATAGATAACCTTGTACTGTAAATAAAGGTGTTTTGAGCTCGTGAGAAATATTCCCAAGGAATTCTCTTCGGTATTCTTCACGGACTTTTAGGGTTTCGATTTCGAGTTTTTTATCGGTGGCAAACTTTTTAACCTGTTTGGTCAGGGTTTCCATATCGGTTGTTATGGGCTGATTTCGGAATGATGTAGATTCTAAAAGAGAGACATCATCGTAGATTTTTTTTACCCTTCTATAGATGAAGCGTTCAACACGATATTGGATGACAAAAAAGGAAAAAGTAGCAATGGAAACAGCAAAAACGATTATAATCGATAATGAAAATTCATGAAAAAACCATAACAGAATCGCAAGAAAACCAGTAGAAAAAGCAGTGATGTAAGACGTTGAAATTAAAGCAAACGTATAGGTTTTCTTGAATTTAATTTTCATTTATACTTCTAATTTATAACCAACTCCTTTAATGGTTTTGAATAAATCTTCCCCTATTTTTTCGCGTAGCTTTCGGATATGGACATCTATAGTTCTTCCGCCAACTATAACTTCGTTGCCCCAAACTTTATCTAAAATTTCTTCGCGTTTGAAAACCTTTCCAGGTTTTGAAGCTAAGAGATAAAAAAGTTCAAATTCTTTACGTGGCAAGACTATTTCTTTTCCATCTTTGATAATCTTGTATTCTTCTCTATTTATTTCTATGCCACCAACATTGAGTGTTTCTGAAGCATGTTCGTCACTTTTTAATCGACGAAGCAAGGCTTTAACTTTGCTAACCAATAATTTTGGTTTGATAGGTTTGGTGATGTAGTCATCTGCTCCGGCGTCAAATCCGGCAACTTGTGAATAATCTTCGCTTCGAGCTGTTAAAAAAGTAATTATAACGTTACTCAATTCAGGCATTTTCCGAATATTTTCGCAGGCTTCCATTCCGTCCATTTCGGGCATCATCACATCCATAATAATGAGTTGTGGCAATTCCTTTTTAGCTTTAATGATAGCTTCTTTACCGTTTGTAGCGGTTACAATTTGATACCCTTCTTGAGAAAGATTGTACCCTACAATCTCTAAAATATCCTGCTCATCATCTACTAATAAAATTTTAATGTCTTTTTTTTTCATAATGGACACAATTGTTTTGTGGATGTAAATGTAAAGATAATACAAAATGAATTGATTAATCAAAGAGGAGTTAACTGTTATTTAATTTGTTAACATTTTGGTAATGATAAAGGAACGTAATAGTAATGCTGAAATAACATATGCTTTACATTGTAATAGTTCCTTTGCACAAAATTTAAACAAGACAAAATGAAACTTAAATTAATTGTTACTTTTTTATTAATTACCGTTATTGGTTTTGCTCAGGCGAACGGAGCAAAGCTAAATAAAGGAACTATTACAGGGGTTTTAACGGATAAAGAGTTAAACAATGAAACTTTGCCTTTTGCCAATGTGGTGTTAAAAGGAACAAATATTGGTGTAACTACCGATGAAAAAGGAAAATACACTATTAATGTTGAAGCAGGAACTTATACTATCATATTTAGTTTTCTAGGTTATGAAAATATTGAAGAAAAAGTTGAAGTTAAAGCCGGAGAAACTGTAACGATTAACAAGGCACTTGGTTCTGGCAGCTATCAGTTGAAAGATGTTGTTATTCAAAATACGGTAAGCAGAGAAAAAGAAACGGCACTATTAGCAGAACAAAAAAAAGCAGTTGAAATCAAACAAAGCATTGGTGCTCAGGAAATGTCGAGAAAAGGAGTTAGCGATGTTGCCGCTGCAGTTACAAAAACTACTGGTATTACGAAACAAGAAGGAACAGGAAATATTTTTGTACGCGGTTTGGGCGACCGATATAATTCAACAACTATTAATGGGTTACCTGTACCGTCTAATAATCCTGAAAAAAAGAATATCAATTTAGATATTTTTAGTACTGATATAGTGGAATCAGTTGGAATTGATAAAGTTTACGGGAGTAAACTATATGGTGATTTTGCCGGAGGAAATGTTGATGTTGTTTCAAAAGATTATAAAGGTAAAGGATTTGTAAAAATCGATATTGGTTCAAAAGCGAATACCAATGCTATTGGTTTAGATGAATTCTCATTACAAAAAGGACAGGATATTACTGGATTTAGTACAACATCTCAGCCCAACAATCCGCTGGAAGCCTATAATTTTGAAACTTTAAGACTAGAAAACAAAACACCTTATGCTGGAAGTATTGGAATTTCGGCAGGGTCATCTTATTCTATTGGAAATGAAGGTAAACTAAGTCTTTTTGGTACGGCAAATTACAATAATGAATTTAATGCTATAACCGATGGTTCTGCCAAAGGAAGTGTTAATGGTCTTGGAGTAGCAAACAAAGATTTTAGAGAGTTTAGACAAAATAGCTTTACCACAAACACTACTATTATGGGTAACGCAACTTACAAAATAAACTCCAACAATAAAATAAACTTTAATACGATATTTATCAATACCTCAAACCAATCCAAAGAAGAATATGAAGGCTTTATTGTAGATATTGCCAATGATGGCAATGGTTTGTTACGTCGATTTTTTTATGAAAGAAATCAATTGATGATCAATCAATTACTAGGAGAGCATAAATTTGGCGAAAAAATTACGGCTAATTGGGGAGTTTCATATAATAATGTTGAAAGCGACCAACCTGATAGGGTTCAAAATATTTTCAGAAAAGAAACCAGTGGATACATCCTTTCGAATATCTCCAGACCAGACAATCATCGTTATTTTCAAAACATAACCGAAGATGAAATTGCAGCAAAAGCTAGTGTTGATTATAAATTCAATAAAAATAACGAAGGTGATTTTTTAGGTAAAATTACTGCGGGTTATAATTTCAGATTAAAAAACAGAGAATTATTAGCGAATCAATTTAATTTTAGAGCGAATCAAGGATTTGAAACAACAGTAGTAGATCCTAACAATCTTGACTTGTTTTACAACCCACAAAACTTTGCCAACGGGGCATTTGAAATAACTACTTTTAGAGGAAACTCTCAGGTTCCCAATGCTACAAAGCCTCAATCTTATAATGGAGAATTTTTTATTAATGCGGCTTATATCAATACGGAATATAAATTTAATAAATTAATAGCTGTTGTTGGCATTAGAGGTGAAGGAATAAGCCAAAGAGTGACATGGGATACACAGTTAGGTGATACTGGTAAAGACAGGCTTATAAAAAATGCATTTTTACCGAGTTTAACTATGAAATATGAATTAAACGACAAACAAAATCTTAGATTGGGATTAAGCAAAACCTATACGTTGCCTCAGTTTAAAGAAAGAGCTTTATTTCTTTATGAAGAAGTACTTCAAGTAAAAATTGGTAATCCTGATTTATACGAATCAGATGATTACAATCTAGATTTAAAATGGGAGTTTTTTCCAAAATCAGACGAAGTGCTTTCGGTAACAGCTTTTGGAAAATACATTCAAAACCCTATCAACGAAATTACAATTGCTTCTTCAACTAATGACGTTTCATTCGTAAATACCGGAGATACAGGTTTTGCTACTGGTGCTGAACTTGAAATTAGAAAAAATATTTTTAGTCAAGAAAATGGGGCAAAAATATCTTCGGGTTTAAATGTTTCTTATTTGTATACTAATCAAGAGCTTGATGCAGAAAAAATTCAAAGAGAAACCAATTATAATGTTGCTTTTACCGACACTAAAAGCGCCTTTACCGGTGCTTCCAATTTACTTGTTAATGCAGATGTAACATATTTTAAAGAATGGAATGATAAAAACACTTCGTTAACCTCTACTTTGGCATTTACCTATTTCTCTGATAGAATAAATGCAATTGGAACCAATGGAAACGGTAATCTTGTTGACAAAGCAGTGGGCACATTAGATTTAATTAATAGATTTAAAATAAATAAAAATCTTGGACTTTCTCTAATTGCAAGAAATTTATTAGACCCAAAAATCGAAAGAACTCAAGAAAACACTAATGGTGATGTAAACATGTTATCCTATAAAAAAGGGATGACCTTTAGTTTAAATCTTAACTATCAATTTTAAATCAAAAAAATATTGGTCACCCTGTCTATTTTTTTTGTTAACCTAAATAACGTTAGCTTAATATTTAGAATAACATTTAATAATTGAACATTGATATTAACTTAACCCTAATAAAAATTCAAGCAACGACATTTGTCCTAATAAAATTTAAACTTAATAAACATGAAAAAATCTATTTTAAAATTATTTGGAATTTTAACTATTGTTGGTTGTCTCTTTACAAGTTGTATAACTGAAGAGGAAGATAATAATTCAGGATCATCATTTGTAGTAGATCCACTTGACTTTAAAGGTCAAATCAACGACGGAGAAGTTATTTTAAATGCTGGTACGGTATATAAATTAACCGGTAGATTACAAGTGAATACTGGTGCCACTCTAACTATTCCTGCAGGAACTAGAATTGAAGGTGTTGGTGGAACAGCTTCTTATATTGCTGTTGCACAAGGAGGAAAAATAAATATTAACGGAACAGCTACTAATCCAGTTGTAATGACTAGTGGTTTAACTGTTAAAACTCCAGGAGATTGGGGTGGGCTAGTAATTTGTGGTAATGCTCCAATTAACAGAGTTACTGGTGGTGCATCTACAGCACAATCAGAAGTGGCTGAGTTAACCTATGGGGGAACATCGGCTGCGGACAATTCGGGTACTATTAGATATTTAAGAATTGAATACTGTGGTGCTGCTTTTAATAGCGAAAAAGAATTTAATGGTTTGTCATTATTTGGTGTTGGTTCGGGAACTACAATTGAGTATGTTCAAACGTTTCATGGCGCTGATGACGGATTTGAGTTTTTTGGTGGAACTGTAAATACTTCTAATTTAGTAGCTTTCGGTAATGAAGATGATCAATTTGACTGGACAGAAGGTTGGATTGGAACCAATTCAAACTGGTATGGAAAAATTTCTTTCGGAAAAGGAAACAGAGGAATTGAAGCAGATAACTTTGAATTAGGATTTGCAAACACACCTTTATCAAACCCAACTATAAACAATCTTACTTTAGTTGGTCCTGGTGCTAATGCAAGTTCAGCAACGTATCCTGAAAATGACGGGTTGAAATTAAGAAGAGGAACTAGAGGAATATTGTCTAATGTTGTTGTTAGTGGTTGGGCTGATGCTTTTGATGTAGAGCATGACGAAACAATTGCTGGAGTTGGTACTTCTTTAAAAGCAAACAATGTAACTATTACTGATTTTACCAATAAATCAAAAGGAAAAACAACTGCTGGAGGTTCTGCAGATGTATCTGCTGTTTTTGCAGAAACGACAACTGCTACTGGTGCAGGAAATGGAACCGCAACGCCAACATGGGCAACGGGTTGGACAACAGGTTTGTAATAAATACTGACGATAAATGTTAAAATATCCCGAAAAACTCGGGATATTTTTTTTTGGTACACTATTTGAAATATTTTTTATATATATTTGTAACAACCAAATTGAAATCATGGCTAAAAACTACTTTTATATTATTCTATTTTTTCTTGCTTTTTCTTTTACTGGATTTGCCCAAGACGGAAAACAGCAAGGTGAAAGTCTAGGGTTTTATCCTAATCCTGTTAGTAATGGTAAGATTTACATCACATCTAAAACAAGCTTAGATAAAGACGTTTTGATATTTGATGTGTTGGGTAAAAAAGTATTACAAACAACTATTTCTTCTCGAGAACTAAACATCACTTCTATTCCTCCTGGTGTTTACATCATCAAAATTACTGAGGGCGATACAACTGCCACTAGAAAACTAATTGTCAGATAGTTGTACTTTTTGAAAATTAATCGTTTTTTAATCATTTTTTTACATTCTATTTTTTTACAAAGCAAATTTGTCCTTATATTTGTTGGCTAATTAAATTTAAAAAAATGAAAAAAATTTACTCTTTATTACTTTTAGTATTTTCTACATTGTCTTTCGGACAAACATTTTATTCTGAAAATATGGGAACCACAGCCAGCGGAAACCCAATAATTACAGCTTACACTGGATTTCAAAACTCTTCACCTATTGTTTACAGTGGAACTGGCGACATGAGAACCACAACAACATCAACTGGTTATGTTGGAGCTTCTGGAAGTGTTAATGTTTTTTTATCTAACACCACTACTGCCGAAATTTTTCAAATTGACGGTTTAAACACAGCTGCTTATAGTTCAGCTAACTTACAATTAAAGTTTGGTTACTTGGCTAATTGGTCGGTGGCAAACCCTGGAAATGCACAATTAATAGTTGAAGTTAGTACTAACGGTTCATTATGGACTCCCTTAACTTACACAGCCAACACTAATGCAAATTGGAACCTAGTAACAATTGGTGGTGGTTCAATTCCTGAATCAGCTACTTTAAGTTTAAGATTTACTCAGCCAAATTTAGCAGCTCAAATCAGAATTGATGACGTTAGTTTAACTAATTTTAATCCTGCTTGTACATTATCATTAGGAATTGGAACAGCTGCATGTGATGTGTCAACTTTAGGTTTAGATACTTACACTGCAACAATACCATACACTGGTGGTGGTTCTGGTAGTTATATAATCACACCTTCTTCAGGAAATGTTAGTGGTACTGGAGATAATCCAAATACTGTTGCCGCTGGTGATATCATTATAACTGGAGTTACAGAAGGAACAAACTTAACGGTAATTATTCTTAATGGTGCGTGCTCATACCAATCCAATGTTACTTCTCCTGAATGTAAACCAGTAAATGATTTACCGTACCAGGAATCTTTCCCATATACCATTGGTAGTTCATTAAACGCTGAACAAAAATGGTCACTAGTAAATACAGGAGACAATATAACTATTGCGGCAGGAAATTTATCATATACTGGTATCACTTCTGTAGGAAACTCAATTACATTTGTTGGCACTGGAGGTGAATCTAGATCATTATTCACAAGTACTAATACTGGCTACTTATATGCATCATTTATAGCTACCGCTAGTGATTTATCAAACGTTACGACTGACCTGGCAAACACATACTTTGCATTATTTACTGACGATGCAGGTGCCACAACAAATGCAAGAGTTTGGATTAGAAAAAATGGAACTCAATATCAATATGGTTTAGGAACAGGTTCTGCTCCAACTAATTGGGATACTGCTTTATATAACGCTAACGACATTCAATATATTGTATTAAGTTACGATTTCACAGGGAATACTTTATCTTTATTTATTAACCCTACAATAGGCGGAAGTGCAGCACCAACAGTTAGTGTTACTCCAACAGCTCCTTTTGCAAATTTAGGTGGTTTTATGTTTAGACAAGAATCCGCAACTTTAACTCCAACAATTATTGCTGATGAACTAAGAATTGATGCAACACCTAACTTTACTTTAGGAAATCAATCAAATGAAATCACTGGTTTAAGAGTATATCCAAACCCTGTTTCTAACGGAACATTGTTTATTGAAACTGCTGAAAATGCTGAAAAAACAGTTACTGTTTTTGATGTATTAGGTAAAAAAGTTTTAAGTACTTCAACAAATGATAATGCAATTAATGTAGGGTCTCTTAATGCAGGTGTTTATATCATTCAAATTACTGAAGAAGGAAAAACAGCTTCAAGAAAATTGGTTATTAGATAATCGATTTTAAAGATATCAAAAACCCTAATCTCGTTCTAAAAAATGAGATTAGGGTTTTTTTATTTTCATTACTTTTGCTCAAACTTACTCCTTGATAAATCCACAAGACATATTCACCATTTCCTCTCAAAAGCAATTTGAAAAAATAGCGCTAAAAATTTTTCGTTTTCAATACGAAAATAACTTAGTCTATCAAGAGTTTTGCAATTTTCTAAAGGTTGATATACAATCCGTAAAATCGCTACCACAAATTCCGTTTCTGCCTATTCAGTTTTTTAAGAATCATAATATAGTTTCAAATAAAGATGAAATTCAGGAAATATTTACCAGCAGCGGAACAACCGGAATGATTACCAGTAAACATTTAGTTACCGATGTTTCGCTATATGAACAAAGTTATAGAAATGCTTTTTCCGAATTTTACGGAAACATTGAAGACTATGTTGTTCTAGCCTTGCTTCCATCCTATTTAGAACGCAAAGGTTCGTCTTTGATTTATATGGTAAAAGATTTGATTGAATTATCAAATAATGAACACAGCGGATTTTATCTGTATAATTATGACGAGTTGATTTCTAAATTGATTGAATTAGATAATTCCGGTCAAAACGTAATACTGATTGGCGTCACTTATGCTTTGTTAGACCTAATTGAAAAACAAAAATTCCAACTAAAAAACACCATCATCATGGAAACCGGTGGCATGAAAGGAAAGCGCAAAGAAATGATACGCGAAGAATTACATGAAATACTATCCAATGGTTTTGGAGTACAAAACATCCATTCTGAATATGGAATGACCGAACTGCTGTCACAAGCCTATTCTTTAGGAAACGGAATATTTGAATGCCCGGCTTGGATGCAAATCCTAATACGCGATACCGAAGACGCCATGAATTATATAAACAATGGGAAAACCGGTGGAATAAATGTAATAGATTTAGCTAATATCAATTCCTGTTCATTCATTGCTACACAAGATTTGGGCAAAAAATATCCCAACAATTCTTTCGAAGTATTGGGACGTTTTGATAATTCTGATATTCGTGGGTGTAATTTGATGGTTATTTAACCCTAATCACAAAATAATTTTTCTTTCCGCGTTGCAACAACACAAACTGATTATTAATCAAATCTTTTGAAGTCAGTTGAAATTCCTCCGTAACTTTTTCTTTATTTACCGAAATCGAATTCTCAGTCAAAGCTCTTCTTGCCTCACCATTCGATTTTAAAAATCCTGTTTTTTCATTAAGAACATCAACAATATTAATTCCGGCTTCGATATCAATTCTCGTAATCTCAGCTTGCGGAACTCCATCAAAAACTTCTAAAAAAGTAGCTTCATCCAATTTTTTCAAATCATCAGCAGTAGCATTTCCAAACAATATATTCGAAGCCTGAATGGCTTTCTCTAATTCTGCTTTTCCATGAACTAATATCGTTACTTCTTCAGCCAATCTTCTTTGCAAGACACGTAAATGAGCAGCTTCCTTATGTTCAGCAATCAAAGTATCTATAAGATTTTTATCCAAAAATGTAAAAATCTTAATGTATTTCTCCGAATCTTCATCCGAAGTATTTAGCCAAAACTGGTAAAATTTATAAACCGAAGTCTTATCAGCATCTAGCCAAATATTTCCTCCTTCTGATTTTCCAAATTTCGAACCATCAGCTTTTGTAATCAAAGGAGTTGTCAAAGCAAACGCTTTTGCCTCGGTATTCGGATTCATTCTTCGAACCAATTCTGTACCAGTAGTAATATTTCCCCATTGGTCTGAGCCACCCATTTGTAACACACAATTATAATGCTTATACAAATGGTAAAAATCATAACCTTGAATTAATTGATACGTAAACTCCGTAAATGACATTCCATCACCAGCTTCTCCCGATAAACGTTTCTTAACCGAATCTTTTGCCATCATATAATTTACAGTGATGCGCTTACCAACTTCACGAGCAAAATCGATAAAGGTAAACGACTTCATCCAATCGTAATTGTTTACCATAATTGGCGCATTTGGGCCAGTTTGATTAAAATCTAAAAAGCGTGATAAAACACTTTTAATTCCAGCCACATTCTTCGCCAACTGTTCTTCGTTAAGCAAATTACGCTCGTCCGATTTTCCCGAAGGATCACCAATCATACCTGTTGCACCACCAACCAAAGCAATAGGTTTGTGTCCAAAATTTTTCAAATGAAGTAGTAAAATAATCTGCACCATACTCCCAATATGCAACGAATCGGCCGTCGGATCAAAACCAATATAAGCGGTAGTTGCTTCTTTTAGCAGTTGTTCTTCGGTACCGGGCATGCTGTCATGGTATAAGCCACGCCATTTTAATTCTTCTACAAGATTCTTCATTTTATAAACAAATTTGGGGCAAATATAAGCAGAAATAAGAATTTTTGAAGCGAATGGTTTGGGATTTATCAGCAATCCATTTTCCTGCTTTCCACAGTATCTTTTTGTCACATCGAACTCATTCATGATGCTATTCTCCATAAGACAAAAAGGATACTTGTTCCAATCAGGGCTAGAAGAGAGACTTTCAGCATACTTTTTATCAAATCTAATTATCTAAAATATAACACACCAGCGTAGCGAACTGACGGAGTAATCTAATTATCTTTACAAAATGATATTAGTCACAGGTGGAACGGGTTTAGTTGGAGCACATTTACTGATGCACTTGGTAGAAAGTGAATCTACTATTCGGGCAATTTACAGAACTTCTGATGGTATCGAAAAAACAAAATCACTTTTCCAGTTATATAAAAAAGAGCATTTATTTGCAAAGATAGATTGGGTTCAAGCTGATATTATCGATGTTCCTTCATTAGCTATTGCATTCCAAAATATAGATTATGTATATCATTGTGCTGGTTTAATTTCCTATGACCCAAATGAAGAAGCGTTACTTCGAAAAGTAAATATAGAAGGCACTGCCAATATTGTCAATTTTTGTATCGACAATAAAATTAAAAAACTTTGCCATGTGAGCTCAATAGCAGCTTTAGGGAACCTCGCCTACCGGCAGGCAGGTTTGGCATCTCATGAAAACGAGATTACTGAAGATACTGAATGGAATCCAGAAGCACCTCATAGTGATTATGCCATTTCAAAATATGGTGCCGAAATAGAAGTTTGGCGCGGTCAACAAGAAGGTTTAAATGTGGTGATTGTAAATCCTGGAGTTATTTTTGGTGCTGGTTTTTTTAATCAAGGTAGTGGTTTGTTTTTCTCGGCAATTAAAAAAGGGTTTCCGTTTTACACTAATGGTTCAACTGGCTATATTGGTGTAACTGATGTTGTAAAAATCATGATTGCGTTAATGAAAAGTACTATTGTTTGCGAGCGGTTTATTGTAGTTTCCGAAAATAGTTCATATAAAAAAGTAATTTTTGAAATTGCCGAATTACTTAATGTTAAAAAGCCTATTATTGAAGCTAAACCATGGCTTTTGAATATTGCCTGGAGATTGGATTGGATTGTTTATTTTATTTTCAGAAGCAAAAGAAAACTATCAAGACATGCGGCTAATTCTCTTAACTCTTCTGATCATATTTCAAATAAAAAAATAAAAAATGCTCTGAATTATGAATTCCAAAGCATTGATGATGTTATCAAAGAAGTAGTTAAATTTTAGAGGTAATTATTGCACTTGTGGTATATCCGAGTTTAAAGTGCTGTTTGTATTTGGAGGAACCGTTTGTCCTTTTTTCTTTAATTCAGTATCAATTTTCAAAGTTTCTGCATTTAGTTTTTCTTTAACTTTCTCAAACATTTTTTTGTATTCCTCAATATCAGATGCATAATATTTATTGCTTTTCGAATATTGAACACTGTCGATTTTATATTTTTTATAAATATAATCGTTTCCCATTTTAGTTGTTATGCCACCGTTGATGTTTTGACTTTTGATTGCCTCCAATAACGATATATCATATAATATATCTACCATTTTATCTTTCCCAATAAGGTTCTTTGGTTTTTCAACTGAATTGTTATTGCACCCCAAAAACACAACTATTAAAATTAAAAGAATGTTTTTTTTCATATTTATGCTGAATTTATTTCAGAATCTATAATCTATCAAAAAGCAAACGCTTCCCAACAGGAATCTCATTTACTTTAAAATTTTGATAAATCAATTCCCCATTAACAAAGGTGTGTGTGATTCTTGATTTAAAAGTATAGCCTTCGAAAGGTGACCAACCACATTTAGCTAATATATTTTCTTTTTTTACACTCCATGGCAAACTTGGATTTACAATAGCTAAATCGGCATAAAATCCCTCTTTAATAAAGCCTCGTTTTTCTATTTTGAAAATTTTAGCAGGATTATGGCACATTTTTTCAACTATTTTCTCTACCGAGATTTTCCCTTGATGACTGGCTTCAAACATTGCCACTACAGCATGCTGAACCAATGGTCCGCCAGATGGTGCTTTTGTATAAACTTGCTGTTTCTCTTCTAAAGTATGCGGAGCATGATCCGTTGCAATTACATCTATTCTATCATCTAGCAGGGCTTCCCATAGCGCTTTTCTATCATCAGAAGATTTAACGGCTGGATTCCATTTAATCAAATTCCCTTTTGTTTTATAATCTTCATCCGAAAACCAAAGATGATGAATACAGACTTCTGCAGTGATTTGCTTCTCTTCTAATGGAACTTTATTAGTAAATAAATCCAATTCTTTGGCTGTAGAGATATGAAAAACATGTAATCTTGCTCCCGTTCTTTTTGCTAATTCAGTAACTCTAACTGTCGATTTATAACAGGCTTCTACACTTCTAATTTCTGGATGGAATTTTACAGGTATATCATCTCCAAACTGCAGTTTATATCTTTCTAAATTGGCTTTTACTGTCGCTTCGTCTTCACTATGAACGGCTATTAACAAGTTTGTATTTGAAAATATTTTTTCCAATGAGTCAGAACTATCTACAAGCATATCTCCTGTAGATGAACCCAAAAAAAGTTTAAGTCCTGCTACATTTTTAGGATTTGTTTTTAATATTTCTTCTAAATTATCATTGGTTCCGCCCATCATAAATGAATAATTAGCATAAGATGTCTTGGCGGCTATTTGATATTTCTCTTCTAAAATTTCTTGTGTAACTGCATTGGGAACAGTGTTGGGTTGCTCTATATAAGAAGTAATTCCTCCTGCAACTGCTGCTCTACTTTCAGAAGCAATATCACCTTTGTATGTTAAACCAGGTTCTCTAAAATGCACCTGATCATCAATTGCACCTGGAATTAGGTAACTTCCCTCTGCATCAATTATTTTACAACTGGAATTTTTAGGGCTAATGCTTGCAGCGATTTCAACAATAAATTCGTTTTCAATCAAAACATCACCTTCAAATATGGTTCCTTCGTTTACAATTTTGGCATTTTTTATTAAAAAGGTATTCATTTATAATTGATTTAAAAACTTCTTAAGTCTTAAAGAAATAACTCCAAAAATAGCTTCTTTAATAATAGAGCCGCTCATTTTGGATTGTCCTTTAGTTCTGTCCGTAAAGATTACAGGAACTTCTTGTATGTTAAAATTTTTTGCGAATGCTCTGTATTTCATTTCTATTTGGAAAGCATAACCGATAAATTTTATTTTATCTAAATCTATTTTTTCCAATACTTCTCGATGGTAACAAATAAATCCGGCTGTAGTGTCCATGATTTTCATACCAGTAATCATTCGCACGTAAACTGAAGCAAAGTAAGAAAGCAACACGCGACTCAATGGCCAATTTACCACATTTACACCCGTAACATAACGCGAACCAATGGCCACATCTGCACCGTTCAAATGACAAGCATCATAAAGTATTTCTAAGTCATTTGGGTTGTGTGAAAAATCGGCATCCATCTCAAAAATGTATTCGTAATCATGCTTCAGTGCCCATTTAAATCCGTGAACATAAGCTGTACCTAGACCTGATTTTTTCTTTCTGACAGATAAAAACAATTTGTCTTGAAATTCGCTTTGCAATTCGATAACTTTTTCAGCCGTTTTATCGGGTGAATTATCATCAACTATTAAAACATGAAAAGTTTTATGTAACGAAAACACAGCTCGAATAATACCCTCGATATTTTCAATTTCGTTGTAAGTTGGAATAATTACAATACCTTCGCTCATAGTAAGTGCCGTCAAACTTAGTTGCAAAAATAAACTTTTTATCAGAGCACAATCTTAATAATTATATAATAATTTTAAGAAATAAAAAATTAGTAATTTTGCCATGATTATGATAGAAACTATTTTACAACCAAGAATTATAGAACCTAGAGATTGGGCTACATACTTGTTTGTTTTTTCTTTTGTTTTAATCGCTATTTCGAAAACTGCTTTTGAAACTCGATTTAGTGAATTCCTAAGAATTTTGGTTTCCGATAAATACATCAAAGTCTATAAAGACACTTCCCATTTGATGAGTGGTTTTACAATATTATTATTTGTTGTTCAAATCATTTCGTTTTCATTTTTTATTCAATTAGTGCTGAATTATCTAGGCTATGTTTCAAAAACAGATTGGATAATTTTTCTGAGAATATTTACCTTTTTTGGAATATTTGTGCTTTCAAAATTTTTAATTGAGAAGATTGTGGCAACCATTTTTAATATTGAAGAATTTGCCGAACAATTCAATTTACAGAAAGTTAGTTACCGAACTTTTATCGGTTTAATTTTACTGCCAATTAATATTTATTTGTTTTATAACAATACCTCATCGAATATTTTAATTTATTGCACAATTGCTGTGATTTTAATAATTAATCTGTTTTCTTATTTAGTTTCATTAAAGATTTATCAAAATTTACTCATTGGTAAGTTGTTTTATTTTATTTTGTATCTTTGCGCACTTGAAATAGCGCCCTACTATTTTATTTATTATTTGATTACAAAAAATTTAGCACATTAGAATGTCAAATTTGAAAGTGAAAACAATTTTGGTGTCACAACCAGAGCCAAAAGTAGAGAATTCTCCTTATTTTGATTTACAACAAAAACATAAGGTAAAGATTGATTTCCGCCCTTTTATACATGTAGAAGGTGTAAGTGCAAAAGATGTCAGAGCTCAAAAAATCGACCTAAATAACTTTACGGCTATCATTTTAAACAGCAGAAACTCTGTAGATCATTTTTTTAGAGTGGCAGAAGAAATGCGCTATAAAGTTCCCGAAGATTTGAAATATTTTTGTCAGTCTGAAGCGATAGCTTTTTATTTGCAAAAATATGTGGTTTACAGAAAACGCAAAATCTATGTTGGTCAAAAAGACTTTGTTGATTTGTCTCCGTTAATCAAAAAATACAAAGATGAAAAATTTCTTTTACCAGCTTCTGATCAATTAAATTTTGATGTTCCACAAACATTGAATACTTTAAAAGTAGATTGGACTCAAGCCACTTTTTACAAAACAGTAATGAGTGATTTGTCTGATTTGGCAGATGTTTATTATGATGTTTTGGCCTTTTTTAGTCCTACAGGAATAAAATCATTGTTTAAAAATTTCCCTGACTTTAAACAAAACAATACGCGTATCGCAGTTTTTGGAAGCACTACACAAAAAGAAGCTTTGGAGCATGGATTACGTATTGATATTTTGGCGCCAACTCCAGAAACACCGTCTATGACGATGGCTTTGGAAAAATATATTGCCGACGCCAACAAAGGAAAATAAAAAAATATCCTCATAAAAAAAGCCATTCTCAATTAAGGGAATGGCTTTTTTCTTTGGTTAGGTTTGTAAATTATAATTGTGGTCCAGCTTTAACCAAGCTTTTACCTTGGTCGTTATCTGTATATTGTTCGAAATTTTTTATAAAAAGTGAAGCCAGGTTATTGGCTTTTGTATTCCAATCAGATACGTTTTCATAAGTATCTCTTGGATCTAATAGTCCCGAATTCACATTATGCAAAGATGTTGGAACTTCAAAATTGAAAACTGGAATCATTTTAGTTTCTGCATTTTCAATTGAACCATCTAAAATAGCATCAATAATTGCGCGTGTATCTTTAATTGATATACGTTTTCCTGTTCCGTTCCAACCTGTGTTAACCATATAAGCTTTGGCTTGGTTTTGTTCCATTTTCTTTACCAATTCTTCTCCGTATTTTGTTGGATGCAAAGTCAAAAATGCTTTACCAAAACAAGCAGAAAATGTTGGTGTTGGCTCTGTAATTCCGCGTTCTGTACCAGCTAATTTAGCTGTAAATCCTGAAAGGAAATAGTATTTTGTTTGTTCAGGTGTTAATTTTGAAACTGGCGGCATCACTCCAAAAGCATCGGCTGTCAAGAAAATTACTTTATTAGCATGACCTGCTTTTGAAACTGGTTTAACAATATTATGAATATGATAAATTGGATAGGAAACTCTTGTGTTTTGTGTTACTGAAGTATCTTTGAAATCAATTACTCCATTAACATCTACCGTAACATTTTCCAAAAGCGCATCTCTTTTGATAGCTCCAAATATATCCGGTTCGTTTTCTATACTTAAATCTATAGTTTTTGCATAGCATCCTCCTTCAAAATTAAAAACTCCTTCTTCATCCCACCCATGTTCATCGTCACCAATTAATTCACGTTTTGGATCTGTAGATAAAGTTGTTTTTCCTGTTCCCGAAAGTCCGAAGAAAACAGCAACATCACCTGCTTTTCCTTTATTAGCAGAGCAATGCATAGATGCAATTCCTTGTAATGGTAAATAATAATTCATCATGGCAAACATCCCTTTTTTCATTTCGCCACCATACCAAGTACCGCCAATAATTTGGATTTTCTCGGTTAAATTAAAAGCAATATATACTTCAGAGTTTAATCCATAATTTGCAAAATCTTTGAAAGAAGTTTTGGAACCATTCATCACAATAAAATCTGGTTCTCCAAAATTTTCCAATTCGGCTTCTGTTGGACGAATAAACATATTCGTAACAAAATGTGCTTGCCAAGCCACTTCCATTATAAAGCGTACTTTTAACCTTGTATTTTCATTTGCCCCGCAAAAGGCATCAACAACATATAATTTCTTCCCAGATAATTGATTAGTCGTATTATCTCTTAAAGCATTCCATGTATTTTGTGTAATTGGCTTGTTGTCGTTAACGGCTTTGTCAGAATTCCACCAAATAGTATCTTCAGTAATGCTGTCTTTTACAATGTATTTATCTTTTGGTGAACGACCGGTAAAAACCCCAGTCATAACATTTACAGCTCCAAGCTCTGTTAATTGACCTTTTTCAAAACCTTGCAAATTTGGATTTAATTCATCATTATATAATTGTTCGAATGTTGGGTTCTGAATTATTTCTTGAACATTTTTAATCCCATATTTTTCTAACGAAATCGATTTCGTAATTTGAGCGTAGTTCTCCATAGAAATTAGTTTGTGTTGCATTATCAATTAGATTGCAAAGGTAAAAATTAAATTTTAGAAACTATTTTTTTTCTTGAAATATTATCTCTTAGATTTCCATATATTCCAAAATAAAATACTCCAAGCCATTATTAACAAGCCTCCGCCGATAGGCGTGACTATGCCAATAAATTTAAAATCAATTTCTGTTATCGCTTTTGTGGTTAGCAAATAAATTGATCCCGAGAAGAAAAATACTCCAAAAATCACAAATTGAAACACTGTTTTTTTTGCTTTTTCATTGAGTAAAGTGTTAATGCTTAAAAACAACAAAAAAAGAGCATGATACATCTGATATTTTACTCCTGTTTCAAAAGCATTTAGTTCGTCTATCGACAATTGTTTTTTTAAAGCATGAGCTCCAAATGCTCCCAAAATTATTGCTGTCATTCCCATTAAAGCAGCAACGCAGGTTATTTTTCTTTCCATTTAATAAAGTCTATACTAAAACACAAATTTATTCGTTATCTGAATACTATTAAAGAAATTTCACGTTTCTTTTTGCATATGAACCATTTTAAAAATTTATTTTTGCACCATTAATTTACGATTATGAGAAAATTTCTTTTTATTCTTTGTCACTTTTTTGCTTTTACAACAGCTAACAGTCAAAATATAAAAGCTGGTGAAAAACTCGTTTTTGCAGGTTCTTATAACATGAGTGGTTTGATGACACAACTGGCACAAGTTACCATGTCAACCGAAAATGTCACCACCGCCAAAAACACCTATCTGCATTTAAGTTGCGAATTGTCAACTTACAGCAAATGGGATTCGTTTTTCAAAATCAGAGATATATATGAATCATACGTAAATCCAACAACTTTAAAACCTAGTTTATACAAACGAAACATTGACGAAGGCGGCTGGACCAAAAAAGAAAAATACGTTTTCAAAGGAAACACAGTTAACAGTACTTCTAAGAAAAGAAACAGGCCTGAAACTCAAAATACTTTTACAATTGGCGGCTCAACTCAAGATGTTATCTCACTATTATACAAAGTGAGAACTATGGATTTAACGAAATTCAAAATAGGACAAACGCAATCGCTAATGATTGTTTTTGATGAAAAACAGATTCCTGTTACTCTTAAATATATGGGAAAAGAAACTATTTCGGCCGGAAATTTGGGAAGTAAAGAATGTTATAAACTGTCAATTGGTGCCAAAACTGACGCTTTAAAAGGAAAAGATAAAAACCTAATTTGGCTTACAGCTGACAAGAAAAAAATTCCAACCTTGCTAAAGTTTAGCATTCCAGTTGGAACCGGACAATTAACGCTATCCTCTGCAACCGGAATCTAATTATGAGAAAATCACTAGTAGTTTTAGCAATTATTTTTACTACACTTGCAATCATTTTTTCGGCTTTGCCACTTGATAGTATTGCTTTCTTACCAATTGGTTTGGCTATGATTTTTTGCTTGTTATTACTTAAAAAATCTGAAGCAAATCAAAAAAAAATCCCCAATATTTTACTACTTTTATGTGTTCTTTCTTCCGTATTTGTTTTAGGCAAAATTCTTATAATAAAAGACGAAGTAGAGAAAGACACCAAGTTTGAAATTGAAAAAATTGAAACTAAAAAAGAAGCCAAAAAAGAACTCGAAGATTTAGAAAAGGATTTGGAATAATAAATATCAAAATGAGAAACATTTTAATCATTGGCGCAGGACGATCAGCATCTTCTTTAATAAAATATCTTTTACGAAAATCAGCTCAAGAAAACTTAAATGTCACTATTGGTGATTTATCTATTGAGTTAGCTAGAAGAAAAACATACAATCATCCTAATGCAACCCCAATTGACTTAGACATAAATGATGTTGAACAACGCCAAACAGAGATTAAAAAAGCAGATATTGTTATTTCAATGCTGCCAGCTCATATGCATATTGAAGTGGCTAGAGATTGTGTGACTTTTAAGAAAAATATGGTAACTGCCTCTTATATTTCAGATGAAATGCAAAGTCTGGATGAAGAAGTAAAAGCTAATAATTTAGTTTTTATGAATGAAGTTGGACTTGATCCAGGCATTGACCATATGAGCGCCATGAAAGTAATTCATGAAATTGAAGAAAGAGGTGGTAAAATGATTTTATTCGAATCGTTTTGCGGCGGATTAGTTGCACCCGAATCAGATGATAATCTTTGGAATTACAAATTTACTTGGGCACCTCGAAACGTGGTTTTAGCAGGTCAAGGTGGCGCAGCCAAATTCATTCAGGAAGGAAAATACAAATACATACCATATCACAAATTGTTTCGAAGAACCGAATTTTTTCATGTAGAAGGTTTCGGAAAATTTGAAGGTTATGCCAATCGCGATTCCTTAAAATATAGAAGCATATATGGTCTTGACAATATTCTAACGTTATATAGAGGAACCATCCGTAGAGTTGGTTTTTCTAAAGCTTGGAATATGTTTGTACAATTAGGGATGACTGACGATTCGTATGTAATGGAAAATTCGGAAACTATGAGTTACCGTGATTTTATCAATTCCTTCTTACCTTTTCATGCCTCTGACTCGGTAGAATTAAAAACCCGTATGGCTCTTGGTATCGAACAAGACGACATTATGTGGGACAAATTAATGGAACTGGACATCTTTAATTCAAAAAAAATAGTTGGCCTTAAAAACGCAACACCTGCACAAATACTTGAGCGCATACTAAACGACAGTTGGACTTTGCAACCTGAAGACAAAGATATGATTGTAATGTACCACAAATTTGGTTACGAAATTAACGACGAGCGTAAACAAATAGATTCTAAAATGGTTTGCATAGGCGATGATCAAATCTATACCGCAATGGCAAAAACCGTTGGCTTACCAGTAGCCATGGCAACCATTCAAATCCTAAACGGAAACATCAAAACACCTGGTGTTCAATTGCCAATTAACAAAGAAGTATATGAGCCTATTTTAAAAGAATTGGAAGCTCATGGTGTCGTTTTCCACGAAACTGAAATGCCATATGTAGGATATAATCCTGATAAGTTGTTGGGGAATTAATTCTTTTTGAAGCGAAAGAATTAGGCATTTTTGGAATCCATTTTCCTGCTTTTCGCTCTATCTTTTATACCTGACAGGTTTTAAAACCTGTCAGGTATAAAAGGATGCCACTACAATCAGGGCTATTGCGGAATGGTCTTTTACTAAATCAGTTGTTAATCGCGCATTTTACTTATAACTTAAAACAAAATTTCTATTTTTGCTTTAAATTCATTACTTATGAAAATAAATCAGCTACAAATAGAAATTGATGATTTGAAATTAAAAGGAGCAAGCCCAGTGGGCTTGAGGTACACAAGCTTTAGCTTGTCTTATCACACATAAAAAACGTAATGGTATGAAAATAAACCAACTACAAATAGAAATTGATGGAATAGACAAAGAAATCCTTAGGGATTTAATGGAAGATGCTCGAAAACCCATTTTGCAAATCGCCAATAAAATTGGAATTTCAGGAGCAGCAATCCATCAACGATTACGAAAATTGGAAGATGCTGGCGTAATTGCCAGTTCAAAACTAATCGTAGATAATAAAGTTTTAGGTTATAAAACCATGGCTTTTATTGGAATTTATCTCGATAAAGCTTCGAGCAACGCTGAGGCAGTAAAAGAACTTAAAAAAATTCCTGAAGTAATAGAATGTCACTACACAACAGGAAACTGGAGCATCTTAATCAAAATGATTTGCCGAGATAATGAACATTTGATGCAATTATTGAATAAAAAAATTCAACCTATTGAAGGCGTTTCCAGAACAGAAACTTTTATTTCATTGGAACAGCAAATTGAAAGACAAATTCAGTTATAACTATACTTTTATATGGCTCCAGTTTTCGCCACGCTTAATTCGGTATACCTGCATTTCACTGATTCCAAATTGTTTTGCCAACATCTTAATTCGTGTATTTTGTTTAGGCTTGTTTAGTAACTTTTTTAAATACATAACTTTTGTTGTAGTTAGTTTTCTGCCATCTGCTTTCAAATTATGCTCTATTAATTTTCTCTTTGAGTTGATAACACGTGGGCTTTTCTTATTGTGAATTTGTCTTTCTTCAAAAGTAGCCCATCTTAGGTTTTGTACCGAATCATTGTCTCTAACATAATCCAAGTGCAATACATATTGTTGTTCTTCTGATGTTTTTGGTATAAACAATTCGGCAACTAATTTGTATATGAAAAATGTCTTACGGATTTTTTTTCCATTTTCTGTTCTTTCATAACGGAAAGCTCTGAAACCATCTGAAACTGATCCTTTCAATAAATTACCATCATTAAAACTTTCAGTAAAACTTATTAGTCTGCCTCTATTAGAAACAGCATATCTATATTTCAATGGGACATCTATCGCAATTTCTTTAAAAATTTCGTTTGAATAAAATCTAATCATTATTGTGGTATTTGATATTCAAACTTACGAAAAAATAAATATTACAAATTCAGAAAACTCTAATAACTGTATAAATAAAAAGTCATGCACGAAATAGCTTATAAAATAGTTTCTGTAAAAAGAAAAAAGAAAAATCCGCTACTCTCGTAACGGATTTTTTTTTAAAAATTGTAAACTCGGGCAAACTCTTTGGCGAAATCTTCCAGTTTCACTTTTCCGTTTGGGTGTTCGTTACTGCTGAAATAATCTTCCTGTATTAGTCCTTCACGGATGGATTTTCCCATTTGAACATATTCCTTAGCAAATATTTCAGGGAGGCCTGCCTGCAACATTCCCTGCAAAGCATCATCATCTGAAAAGGAAATCCATGGAAGTTCCGGTTTATCAATAGCTTCGCCCAAAACTTTTGTGATTTCTGAAAACGAACGTATATCACTTGAAACGTATTGAATGGTTTGCTCTTTAAAATCTAAAGTCAAAAGGTTTTTCGCAGCTGCATCTGCAATATCATTGGGATGTGTTAGCACTAATTTCTGATCTCCATTACCCATGTTTGAACCAAGTATGCCAAAATTTTTAATCATATCAATCATAGTATAAAAATTGGTATAGAAATATGACGGGCGTAGTTTTACAACATTCAATCCATTAAAAGTTTCAAGTCTTTTTTCTAAATAAGATACTCCGTCAATTGGTCCAGCACCTGTTCCCAAGTGTGCTCCTATACTACTGAGCTGCACGATATTTTTTACCCCGTTTTGTTTGATAGCAGTTACATAATTTTCACTTATTGCTTTTTGATTTCCCAACCAGTCATTTACTGCAAATGTTGGTGGAATCATAAGATATACTGCATCTGCTCCCGAAAAAACGTTGGTTAAAAACGTGGTATCCAAGACATTTCCAATAGCGGCTTTTGCACCTAATTCTTCGATTTCTGCTTTTCTTAATTCATTACTGCTGATTATGGTCACTTCATTTCCAGCATCTAATAATATTCTAGCTAAAGGTTTGGTAATATTTCCTGTAGAACCTGTTAAAACGTATTTCATAATTTTTATTTTTAAATTGTTTTGACAAAGGTATTTTTATACTTACTTTTGTACAAGTACCTACCTAAAAGTATGCAATGAGAAATATAAAGGAAGCTTCTACAAATAACGAAAATCGCATAGCTATTAGTGCTGTATGTCCTGTAAGTTATGCTCTGGATAAAGTAGGCGGACGCTGGAAACCGCTAATTCTATGGAACCTTAGAAACGGAAGATTGCGTTATAGTGAACTCCGAAAAGCGATTCCACCGATAACCGAAAAAATGTTGATTCAACATTTGAGACAACTAGAATCAGATCGTTTGGTGCTTCGGACCGTTATTGAAGTAATGCCACCTCATGTTGAATACAGTCTTTCTGACTCTGCCACCGAATTGCTTCCTGCTTTAAACGCATTGGCTGATTGGGGAATTCGCAATAATAGTAACTCCTAAAAATAAAATCCGTTACTTTCGTAACGGATTCTGTCTTATTCATCTCTAGAACCTCCAAATACTTGTAATGCCCAATATAGCAATGATGCTAAAGCTCCGATGGCGGCAACTACATAGGTCCGAGCTGCCCATTTCAATGCATCTTCGGCTCCAGCATACTCTTCTTGACTGAGCATGTTTTTATTCTTCAACCAAGCCAAAGCTCTGCTACTCGCATCGTATTCTACCGGTAGCGTAATAAAACTGAATGCCGTTGCAATTGCCATTAACACCAACCCTATTACCGCTATATAATATCCCAAGCCAAAACCTGCAGCAGCTCCCAAAATCAATCCGCCAAAAATTAACCATTGTGAAAGTGTTGAGGAAACGTTTACTATTGGCACCAATTGTGAGCGAAGTTGCAACATATTATATGCTGTTGCATGTTGAACCGCATGTCCGCATTCGTGAGCAGCAACGGCAGCTGCCGAAGCATTTCTTTGATTGTAAACCGACTCGCTTAAGTTTACGGTCTTGTCTGTAGGATTGTAGTGATCTGTTAATTGCCCTGGAGTAGATATGACTTTTACATCATAAATCCCGTTGTCTTGAAGCATTTTCTGCGCTATTTCGGCACCAGACATACCGTTTCTTAAATGCACATTAGAGTATTCATCAAATTTGCTTTTTAGTTTTGAACTTACCAACCAACTTACTAAAGCAATGGCACCAATTAAAATATAATATCCTATCATGATTTTTAATTTTTATTTCTAGATTTATACAAAATGTGCGCCATACTATACGTTATGACAGCTTGTCATTACAAAAAAGTAATCCCAAATACAAAACGGTTATTTCCTGATTCACCTACATTGTTTAATACACTTCCAAACTCTGAATCGTATCTTCCACGTGTTAAGGCAAACTCATACCCAGCATTTACTTTTACAGGGAACATGGCTTTTTTAAATAAATACATCGAAACCGATGGTCCTAAATACAACATTTGATTGGTAAAATTCACATGGCCACTGTTATTGTTTGGCTCCAAATCGTTTAGGTCGATGGTGTTGTTTTTCGAATAGATGTCAAATTGATTTCCAATATATGCAATGGAAAGTCCAGTTGTAAAGGCAAACTTCTCTTGGTTAACCACATTGTAATGAAACCTTACACGAGTGTTGAAGCCGCGGTATTTCATTTCGTTATTGTTTTGCTCTGGTTTGGCAAACAAAAACCCAAACTCCATATCCCCAGAATATTTTTGGGCGAAGAGATTCAACCCAAAAGTCAATTCAGGTATAAAACTATCAAGCACTGGTAAGTTGGCATTACTGAGTTTTTTATTAAGATTGATTTTATCATTAATGTTTGCGTTAACACCAATATAGGCTTCAACTTTTAGTTTCTTTGTTTTTGTAGTATCGATTTGTTTTTCTTGACTGAAACCGCAAACGGCAAATAATAAGGCTAAGGAATATAGAACTCTTTTCATAGGATTTTTATATAAGTTTACCCAAAAATAAAAAGAGAAATTGATACTCAAATTCGGTTTAACTTTTTGTTGGCAAAGATTAATAAGTATAAAAAAAGATAATGAAAGAGTCAAAATACTCCCCCATTATCCTTTTGTATTGTTTAAATACCTAGACTATCCAACCAAGTTTATCACTTTTCCCGGAACAATGATTACTTTATTCGGAGTCCTTCCGTCTAATTGTTTGATAGTTCTTTCGTCAGCCAAAACAATTTCTTGTATTTGAGGCACGGTTAAATCTAAAGGCAATTTAATTGTAAAACGCATTTTTCCGTTGAAGGAAACCGGATATTCTTTTTCCGATTCTACTAAATATTTATCTTCACATATTGGAAAAGCAACCTTTGATATAGAACCTTCATGACCTAATTGTGACCAAAGTTCTTCAGCAATATGCGGTGCATAAGGTGAAATTAGTATTGCCAGCGGCTCCAATATTTTTCGGTGATTGCATTTTAGCGTTGACAATTCATTCACACAAATCATAAACTGTGATACCGATGTATTAAACGAGAAGTTCTCGATGTCTTCGGTTACTTTTTTAATGGTTTTGTGTAATGATTTGAACATATCATTTGTTGGTTCAACATCAGAAATATTCAAGCCCGTATTGTCATCAAAATACAAACGCCATAGTTTTTTGAGAAAACCTGAAACTCCGGTGATTCCGGCAGTATTCCATGGTTTGGCTTGTTCTAATGGACCCAAAAACATTTCATACAAACGCAAAGTATCAGCGCCATAATCGTTACAAATGTCATCAGGATTAACGACATTGTATTTTGATTTGGACATTTTTTCGACTTCGCGACCAACGATGTATTTACCGTTTTCTAAAATGAATTCAGCATTTTTATAGTCAGTATATAATGGATGCTCTTTAAATGCTTGAATATCTAATTCGTTGGTTATGTCATTAATAACAGCTAAATCTACATGGATTGGATGAACTTTTTCACCAGCAATCAATCCTTTTGAATAAAGTTTTTTCGAATCTTCACTTCTATAAACAAACGCACTCATCCCCAAAATCATTCCCTGATTAATCAGTTTTTTGAACGGTTCTTCGGTTGGTGAGTAGCCTCTGTCTTTTAGAAATTTGTTCCAGAAACGGGAATACAATAAATGTCCGGTAGCGTGTTCGCTTCCACCTATATACAAATCAACGCTTTCCCAATAGTTCAAAGCTTCTTTACTGGCAAAATCTTCGTTGTTGTTAGCATCCATATAACGCATCCAATACCACGAACTTCCTGCCCAACCTGGCATGGTGTTTAATTCTAAAGGAAACACCGTTTCGTTGTCAATTTTATCATTGTCAACCACTTCATTGGTAACGGTTGACCAAGCCCATTTAGTTGAATTCCCTAATGGTGGCTGCCCGTCTTCTGTTGGTAGATATTTCTCTACTTCCGGAAGTACAATTGGCAAATATTTTGAGTCAATCATCTGCGGCATTCCATTCACATAATACACTGGGAAAGGTTCGCCCCAATAACGTTGACGAGAAAAAACGGCATCGCGTAAACGGTAATTGGTTTTGCCTTTTCCTTGTCCAATTTTTTCTAGTGAATAAATTACTTTTTCAGTTGCTAGTTTATAACCCAATCCGTTTAGGAAATCTGAGTTTACCAATTCGAAACCTTCCTTGCTGGCAAAGGCTTCATGAGAAATGTCTTGATTAAAAATATTTTTAATTTCGGGCATTCCGATGCTTCCTTTAAAATGATTGGAAAACGCATAATCTCTTTCATCGCCACACGGTACCGCCATTACTGCACCTGTTCCGTAACCCGCCAACACATAATCACCAATCCAAACCGGAATCGATTCTTTGGTGAAAGGATGTTCGGCATAAGCGCCAGTGAAAACACCAGAAATGGTTTTTATATCGGCCATTCTCTCGCGTTCGGAACGTTTAGCTGTTGCTTCTATATAACTTTCAACGGCTGCTTTTTGTTGAGGAGTTGTAATTATTGAAACCAATTCGTGTTCAGGCGCCAACGTCATAAAAGTAACTCCGAATATAGTATCTGGACGTGTTGTGAAAACCGAAATCAGTTTATCAGAATCTTTCAATTTAAAATCTACTGAAGCACCAACCGATTTCCCAATCCAGTTTCGTTGTGATTCTTTAATAGATTCGCTCCAATCGATAGTTTCTAAACCCTGCAATAATCTTTCGGCATAGGCTGAAATTCGCATCGACCATTGGGTCATTTTTTTACGAATAACAATGTGACCGCCACGTTCTGAAACGCCATTTACAATCTCGTCATTAGCCAAAACAGTTCCCAATGCGGGACACCAGTTTACCTCGGTTTCTGCTAAATAGGTTAATCGGTATTTTAGAAGTATTTCTTGTTGTCTTTCGTTTGAAAAACTATTCCATTCTGATGCAGAAAATTTTTCAACTCCATCATCACAAACTAAGTCTACCATTTGGTTTCCTTCGCCTTCAAAAATCTTGATTAATTCATTAATATCATATGCTTTTCGATCGACTTTGCAGTAGTAAGAATTGAATAACTGAATAAAAATCCACTGCGTCCATTTGTAATAATCAGCATTTGAAGTACGAACTTCTCTACTCCAATCGAATGAGAATCCAATTTTATCGAGTTGTTCACGGTAACGTGCGATATTTTCACGGGTTGTTTTTTCTGGATGTTGCCCGGTTTGTATAGCATATTGCTCTGCTGGTAAACCAAATGAATCATAGCCTTGCGGATGCAAAACATTATACCCTTTGTGACGTTTAAAACGCGCCACTATATCAGAAGCTATATAACCTAGCGGATGACCAACATGCAATCCGGCGCCGGAAGGATATGGGAACATGTCGAGCACATAGTATTTAGGTTGATGGTTGTTAGTTGGTGGTTGTTGGGCTTTAAATGTTTTATTTTCTGCCCAATATTTTTGCCACTTGGCTTCTACTTTTTCATGGTGATATTTCATGTCGTTTGAACGATATATTCTAAATTATACTATTTAATTGGGGAAGTTACCGACAACCGACAACCATCAACCAACAACTAAAATCAGCAGCAAATTTACGTTTATTATAATAAAGTTAAAAGTTTGTACGTTATAAAGAAGAAAAACAATTTTCTTTATTATTTTTACGACATCAAAATACAATTTATGTCATCATCATTTGAAAAGTTTCAGAAACGCAGAGTTATTACTTCCTATTTTTCGGTCGTGTTGAGTATCTTTTTAGTGTTGTTTTTATTAGGGATTTTGGGGCTGTTTGTCATCAATTCCAAAAGATTATCAGACAATTTCAAAGAAGAAATTGCAATGACTGTTTTCTTTAAAACAGAAGCAACTGATTCAACGATTACAGCTTTTACCAGTGAATTGAAAACGGCGAAATTTGCCAAATCTTTTGAATATGTTTCAAAAGAAAAAGCTGCAGAGAAGCACATTAAAGTTATAGGTGAGGATTTTATGCAGTTTTTGGGTGTTAATCCACTTCAAAATTCTTTTGATATTCACTTAAAAGCCGATTATGTTACAAGTGCTGGCATTGCTAATATTGAAAGTCGTTTGCGTAAAAATGATATGATAGCTGATGTGGTTTATGACAAGCAATTGGTGACTTTAGTCAATGATAATATCAAAAATATAAGCATGTGGATTTTGATTATCAGTTGCGTTTTTGCACTGGTATCGGTACTACTGATTAATAGTTCATTGCGTTTATCGATTTATGCAAATCGATTTATTATTAAAACCATGCAAATGGTTGGTGCAACCAAATCATTTATCAGAAAACCATTTATTCAGCGTAGCGTTTATTTGGGTTTGATAGGTTCTGCGTTAGCAATAATTGCGTTGATTGGCGTATTGATTTATATCCAAACTTCCTTCCCTAATCTGGGCATTATGGAAGACCAATTATCAATTGCTATTGTACTTGTTGGCGTTCTTGTATTAGGTGTTGTAATTACTTGGATTAGCACTTTCTTTGCCACACAACGCTTTTTGAATTTGAGAACGGATGATTTGTATTAGATGAAAGAGGCAAGAGAAAAGAAACAAGAAGAAAGAAATAGAAATATTATGAAAAACAACGAGCAAAAACCTGATTTTCTTTTTGAAAAAGTAAACTATAAAATCCTTATGATAGGAATTGCAGTCATAGCTATAGGTTTTATATTGATGAGTGGTGGTGGAAGTGATGACCCAAAGGTTTTTAGTGAAGATGTTTTCAGTTTTAGAAGAATTCGATTGGCACCAACCGTAGTTTTGATTGGGTTTGGGATTACGATTTATTCTATATTTAAGAAAAGTAAATAGCTTCATAGATTTTTGGATTGTTGGATCGTTGGATAATTAGATCCTTCATTCAATAAAATCTAACTATCTAAAAATCTAACCATCTAAAAATCTAATTAATGGATTATTTTCAGGCCATTGTACTAGCCATCATTGAAGGAATAACCGAATTTCTTCCTATTTCTTCAACAGGTCATATGATTATTGCTTCGTCATTTTTTGGCATTGCTCATGACGATTTTACTAAATTATTTACCGTTGTCATTCAACTTGGCGCGATACTATCAGTTGTTGTTTTATATTTCAAACGCTTTTTTCAAACACTCGATTTTTACTTTAAGCTTTTAGTTGCTTTTATTCCAGCTGTAGTTTTTGGCTTGCTTTTTAGCAAAAAGATTGATGCATTGTTGGAAAATCCAGTTACAGTTGCGGTTTCATTAGTGTTGGGTGGAATTATATTATTAAAAGTTGACGATTGGTTTACCGATAAAGAAGAAACTCAAAAGACTGAAAAAATTAGTTATACTACTGCTTTTAAAATCGGTTTATTCCAATGCCTTGCTATGATTCCCGGAGTTTCCCGAAGCGGTGCAAGTATCATTGGTGGAATGTCACAAAAATTATCAAGAACAACCGCTGCAGAATTCTCGTTTTTCTTGGCTGTTCCAACAATGCTTGGAGCTACTATAAAGAAATGCTACGATTACTATAAAGATGGTTTTGTATTATCGGACGAACAAGTTAATTTGTTGATTATTGGCAATATAGCTGGATTTATCGTAGCGATGTTAGCTATAAAATCATTTATTGGATACTTATCTAAACACGGTTTTAAAATGTTTGGGTATTACCGAATTATAGCTGGTTTAGCCACTCTGATTATTCATTTCTGGATATTAAAATTAACAACCATTTAATGATTGCTGATGACTTTTTAGATGGTCAAATCCTTCTGATAGACAAACCTTTGAAGTGGTCTTCTTTTCAAGCGGTTAACAAGTTGAAATATATTTTAAAACGCAAATACAATCTTCCTAAAAAATTCAAAATTGGTCACGCTGGAACTTTAGATCCTTTGGCAACAGGTTTGCTGATTGTTTGCACCGGGAAGTTGACCAAACGAATTACAGAAATTCAAAGTCAAGCCAAAGAATATACCGGAACAATTACTATTGGCGCTACTACGCCTTCCTATGATTTAGAAACAGAAGTAGACGCTACTTTCCCAACAGAACATATTACGGACGAATTAATTCAAGTAACAGTAAAACAATTTATTGGTGAGATTGATCAAAAACCACCCGTTTTCTCAGCCATAAAAAAAGATGGAAAACGTTTGTATGAACACGCTCGTGCTGGTGAGGAAGTTGAAATTTCTTCTAGAAAAACTACCATATATGAATTTGATATCACAAGAATTGCCTTGCCAGAAATAGATTTTCGAGTTGTCTGTAGCAAAGGTACCTATATTCGTTCACTGGCTTATGACTATGGAAAAGCACTCAATTCTGGAGCATATTTATCCGTTTTACGAAGAACAAAAATTGGAGATTATAATGTTACCGATGCTATTTCACCTGAGGCATTTGAGCAACAATTAGGTCAATCTTAGTCATCAGATTCATAATTTCTTTTTGAGTTGAAAATCCTTTGTCATGCAAATACCATAATTGCAAATTAGTTTTAGCGGTTTGGTCAACTATTCCGTGCTTGGCTTTGTAATCAAGAATTAGCTGTTTAGCACCAATTGGTCTAGGGCCAAAATCGCCTAAAACTTCTAAAGTATTTTTGTTAAGTATGAGTAATTTTGGAATCGATTTAGTTCCATTAGTTAAAAACAAATTCATCAATTCCTCATTTTCATCGCGGAAAACAATCCTTAACTGAATTTTTTCGCTGTGTTCAGCCATATAATGAATAATCGGCAGAATTTGAGCAGCATCACCACACCATCCTTCTGAAATAACTAACCAAATATAATCGCCATTTAGTTGATTTAATTCCTGAATGAATTCGGTTGAAATTTTTATTATTTTTTCTAAACGATTCATTCTGGTTTCATTCAGTTCACTATAATATGTTAACGCTTCTGATTGCTCATTTCCAGATGATTTCCCTTCTATTAATAAGGATTTAATGTGATTTCTATATGCTATATAACTATAACTTTGGGACAGACTTTTTTCTATAATTGATTTCATGAATGAATTTTAATACTGCGAAGTTACAAAACCCATCAATCAAAAAACATGATAATTGTTAGTTAACATTCTTTTTGTCAAACACTATAAAAAAAGAGAATATGTTTATATTTGCATCACTTAAACTTAATCTTATATGTGAGATTCTGAAATAAATTCAGAATGAATGACTCGAGCCCGATAGGACGAAAGCATTGCACCGATAAAAAACAATATTAAAGAGCAATGAAATACAAAAGAATTCTTCTAAAACTAAGTGGTGAAGCTTTAATGGGCGATAGACAATACGGAATAGACCCTAAACGTCTGGCTGAATATGCTGATGAGATTAAAGAAATTCACGATAAAGGTATTGAAATAGCTATTGTTATTGGTGGTGGAAATATTTTTAGAGGAGTTGCAGGCGCCAGTAATGGCATGGATAGAGTTCAAGGCGATTATATGGGAATGCTGGCAACAGTTATCAACGGAATGGCTTTACAAGGAGCATTAGAAGACAAAGGAATGCTAACTCGTTTGCAAACGGCTTTGAAAATTGAAGCGATTGCCGAACCTTATATCAAAAGAAGAGCTGTTCGTCATCTTGAAAAAGGAAGAATTGTTATTTTTGGTGCCGGAACAGGAAATCCTTATTTTACAACAGATACTGCTGCTGTACTGAGAGGTGTTGAAGTGCATGCTGATGTAATTTTAAAAGGAACGCGTGTTGACGGAATTTATGATGCCGATCCTGAAAAAAATGCCAATGCAGTAAAATTCGAAAGCATCACTTTTGATGATGTTATCAAAAAAGGACTAAACGTAATGGATTCAACTGCATTTACTCTAAGTCAGGAAAATGCCTTGCCAATAGTTGTTTTTGATATGAACAAGAAAGGAAATTTATTGAAAATTTGCAACGGTGAAAATGTTGGAACCGTAGTTAAAATATAATATAGATTATTAGATTATTGGATTGTTAGACTATTAGAATTCTAAATAAAAAAATGGAAGAAATTGAATTTATTTTAGACAGTACAAAAGAATCGATGGTTGGTTCTATTGCACATTTAGAAAAAGAATTTTTAAACATACGCGCAGGAAAAGCATCACCACAAATGTTGGGAAGTGTTTTTGTAGACTATTATGGTTCTCAAACTCCGCTATCTCAAGTTTCCAATGTGAATGTTCCCGATGCCAGAACAATTACTATTCAACCTTATGAAAAAAGTATGTTGCAAACCATTGAAAAAGCAATTATGGTGGCAAATCTTGGTTTTAACCCAATGAATAATGGTGAAAATATTATAATTAGCGTTCCGCCTTTAACAGAAGAAAGAAGGCGCGATTTGGTTAAGCAGGCTAAAGCTGAAGCTGAAGATGCTAAAATTAGTATCCGAAATGCTCGTAAAGATGCCAATACTGATATCAAAAAATTAGAAAAAGAAGGAACTTCGGAAGACATTTGCAAAACAGCTGAAGACGATATTCAAAAACTGACCGATAGTTTTATCCGAAAAGTAGATGAACATTTGGTAACCAAGGAAGCCGAAATTATGAAAGTGTAAGGTTGTTAATTCAATATTAAATCCGTCCTGATGCATCGAGACGGATTTTTTTATTCCTATTTTTGTGAAATCTTTTGTGCCAACTACTTTCAAATGAAGCGACTATTTCTATTATTTTTATTATTTACGCTGTCGCTTCAAGCACAATTCCAAGTTAATGGAATTATTAAAGATTCTGAAACAAAAAAAACACTTCCATTTGCAACCATCATAACCGAAACCGGTATTTCTACTATTGCCGATGTTGATGGAAAATTTAATTTCCTTTTGGCATCACAACCCCAAACATTGACAGTTTCCTATATTGGTTATGAAAATAAAACTATTTCGCTATTTGAAATAAAAACCTATTTTACCATCTATCTTTTACCAAAAATTGATGCGTTAAAGGAAGTAACCATTTCAAATGTAAATCCAGCCAATACCATTATCACCAAAGTAATCCGGGAAAAGCAGAACAACGATCCACAAAAAAAATTGCAGAGTTTTCAATTCAAATCGTACAACAAACTACTCGTAACTGCCAATCCGGATTCAATAGTTGGAAAAATTGATACCCTTTTTGTAAATGCAATAACCAAAGATAAAATAACCAAAATTGATTCTTCTGATTACAAATTCAAGAAAATAATCGACAAGCAGCATTTATTATTAACCGAGAAAGTTTCGCAGTTTCAGTTTCAAAAACCAATTCTGAAAGAAACTATTTTGGGCACAAAAATGGCAGGATTTAAAGAACCCATTTATGAATTTTTGGGATTTAGTTTACAGTCTTTTTCAATTTATGATGATAAATACGAACTCTTTGAAACTAAATATAAAAGCCCAATTTCTAGAGAAGCGCTAAAAGAATATCGTTTTAAAATTCTTGATACGACTTCCATAGATAAACGAGCTGTAATTGTACTTTATTTCAAAAATAAAATTAGCAATAAAGGGTTGGAAGGATTGCTTTATGTTGATAGTGAAAGCTTCGCGATTGCCAAAGCAGTTATGCGAATTCGAGGTGTATTAGACATTACCGGAATTCACGAATTCACTTTTTTACCAGAAGAAAATATTTGGTTTCCAATTCGAAAAAACTTTAGAATCGTCAAAGGAAAAAGTAAAGAGCCAACAGCCATTTTGGGTGGACGTATTGAATTTGCGGCTGAGAATGATGACCGCAATTCAAAAAAAGCAGCTTCCGATTTTACTTATCTTTCTTCCGAAATGCATGTTTTTGATTTAGTTGTGAATAACAACTTGAAAATCAAAAAATCTTCCATTGCTATTGAAGTTTTAAAAAATGCCAACAAAAGAGATGATGCTTTTTGGAATCAAAACAGAACAGACAGTTTAGACTTAAGAAGTGAAAGAACGTATATTGTTTTGGATAGTATTGTAACCAAAGAAAATATAGAACGGAAAATCAAATTCGGCAGAAAAATTGTCAATGGTTATGTGCCTTTTGGCCCTTTTGATTTTGATTTGCGTTATCTTTTAAGTTTCAATAATTTTGAGGGTTTTCGTGTTGGAATTGGAGGAATTACCAATGATTCGTTTTCAAATAAACTGAGATTTGAAGGTTATACCGCATATGGATTAAAAGATGGAAACTTTAAATACAATATAGGAAGTGCTGTCAGAATTGGTAATTTTTCGAACACTTGGATTGGGTGTTCATTTACTGATGATGTTCGGGAGATTGCGAGTACCTATTTTGCAACAGACAAAAGAGTTTTTAAAATATATGACCCAAGACCAATTAACATAAGCACGTTTTATAATCATAAATCCTGGCGCGGTTATATAGAAACTAAAATCATCCCAAAAACAGAAACTATTTGGCAATTTACCCAGAGTGATATCCAGCCTTTCTTTAATTATACTTTTAATTACAACAATAATTTATATCGCGATTTTTCGATGTCGACCGCAATGGTTTCCATACAATGGAATCCTTTTAGTGATTATATGCAGACGCCAAGTGGTAAAATTGAATTTGAAAAAAGATACCCAAAGTTTTCTTTTCAGTTTACCAAGTCATTGCCCAATTTCTTTAATAACGATTTTGATTTTGGAAAGGTTGATGCCCGAATTGAATATGAAAAAAAATATTTAAATGGGCAGAAATCGGCTGTTTTAATCCAAGCGGGTTATGTTTTTGGAGCGCTTCCTTTGACCCATTTATACAATACTTCTCCGAATAATTTGACCAAAGACAATCTTTTGCAAAGAATAACGATTGCAGGTAAAAACAGTTTTGAAACCATGTATTTCAATGAATTCTTTTCTAGCGAGTTTGTAATGCTACAATTCAAACAAGGTTTTAAAAGAGTGGAGTTGTTAAAAAAAGTGAAGCCTTCATTAGTATTAGTAACACGAATGGCCTGGGGAAATCTGAAACATCCCGAACGCCATATCGGCATTCAATACAAAACTTTAGACCAAGGTTTCTTTGAATCGGGTATCGAATTGAATCAGATTTATAAAGGATTTGGATTGACCGGATTTTACAGATATGGTCCAAACCAATTGCCTCGATTTGAAGATAACTTAGCAGTCAAACTAAGTTTTGTTTTTGATTTTGGATTTTAAACAGAACTAATTCTAGTTTTAATTTATGGTTTAATAATCAAAACCGAAGGAATATCTGTAAGCCATGAAACCTCATCATCGACCAGTTTTTTCCAAGTTTCTAAACTAAAAACAATTAAATCTTGTTTGAGTAAAAAAGGCTTATTAAGTTGGTCTGGATGTAAAACTTCAATGTTGTTAGGATGGTTTTGTTCTAATACAGCTAAAGCATTTTCAACAATAAAGTTGTTTTTAGTATGACCGTTACTGTCCAAAATGGTAATATAAGAATCATTATTATATATTAATTTTTGGGCATAATCAATTAAAAAAACATCGCCAACACTATAAACACCGACAAATACTTTGTTTATTTGCTGTAAATCTTTATCAATCAAAACGCCAAGTGGTGTTTTAGTTTTGGAAATTATCAAACGTGTTCTGTCATCAAAAGGCGAATTTTCAAACAAGCCTTCTTTTCCTTTAAACTTATCCAATAATCTATCCGGATTGATAATTCGAGTTGTGAATCCAAGTACTTTTCCCAATATAGTTCCTTCAAAAATAGATTTTCCTAAACCTACTAACACTAAATCGTATTTCCCTTGGTGAGCAATGTCGGCAATATCGGTTTCCATATCGTTGGTTGCTTTGAAAATAGTGGTGATTGGTTGTTCCAGTTTTTTAGATTCTTTAACTATAGGTTCAAATGTTTCTTTTTCATATTCTTCCAAATTATAAGCATGCATTTCATCACTAGCTGTTAAATGCATAGCTGTAACATTAGCGGAATTTGGTTGCTTTCTGATAAGACTGTTTGCCAAACGCAATAATGATTTCCCTTTCTGATTGTTTCCAAACGAAATTAATATATTAAAATCGGAACTCCTTTTAACCTCTGATGGAATAATTGCGTCTTTGGTTTTAAAAATAAAATTGATAATGTCCAATGCAGGACCAGTCATAAAAGTAGTGACCAACGCCATGATTACCATCATAGTAAACACTTTTGGAGATAGCACACCCAATTCGTAACCAATGTTCAACACTACCAATTCCATCAAACCACGTGTGTTCATTAGCGCTCCAATAGTTAAACTATCACGCCAACTTTGACCAACAAATTTTGCAGCTAAAGCACTTCCAAAGAATTTTCCGGCTACTGCAACTAAGACAATAAAACCTGTTATTTTCCACAAATAAGGTTCATTTATTAAACCAATTTCTGTACGCAATCCGGTGAAAACAAAGAATAATGGTAATAATAAAATCAAAGAAACATCTTCTACTTTTTCTATAAAAACATTTCTGAATTTAGAAATATCGGGCATAATTACTCCTGTCATAAAAGCCCCAAACAGTGCGTGAATTCCAATAATTTCTGTTAAATAAGACGAAACAATAAGTGTGAGAAAAAAAATAGCAACAACGGATTTTTTAATATTGTCTTTTTTGGCATACAAATCTCCGATACGTTTTAGGAATGGTTTTACTACAAATAGCATCATTAGAACATAACCAACTGCTAATCCGATAACATAAAATGAACTTACAAAACTGCCTGCTTTTACGATGGCAATAACTGCTGCCAATAAACACCATGCCGTGATATCATCTGCTGCAGCGCAAGTAATAACGATAGTTCCCAATCGGGTTTTGTGAATCCCTCGCTCTTGAACAATTCTTGCCAAAACAGGAAATGCCGTAATACTCATGGCAATTCCCATAAACAAACTAAAGGATAAAAACTCTACACCAGGAGGCGCAAATTGATGATAGATATAATAGGATAAGCCAATACCTAAAGCAAACGGAATTACAATACTCGCATGACTAATTACAACCGCTTCGTTCGCTTTGTTTTTCAAGACTTTCAAGTCTAGTTCCATTCCTATGACAAACATAAAAAGTATCAAACCAATTTGACTCAACATTTGAAGATTTCCAAGAGAAACTACTGGGAAAAGCGCTTCTTTCATATCCGGAAAATACAATCCAAAAAGTGAGGGTCCAAGTACTATTCCAGCTATAATTTCACCTATAACCGATGGCTGCCCTATTTTTCTAAAAATCCAACCAAAAACTCTGGCAACAAGTACAATCGTAATAATTTGGAATAGCAACAACGGTAACGGATGCTTCAAATTGTAATACAACGAAGATAAAAACTGTGTCCATTGACTATCATCGGATGATGGAGAAATAATTTTTCTACCCACTTCTAGTAGTTTACCTTGTTCAACAATTTTATACATCAAATAGATAAATCCACCTGTAACGATTATATAAAATAAAGAGTTTTTTAAATTTCTCATCCAAAAATAGTTGCTGCTTGTGCATACAAAGATGCTAAAAACAAGCTAATTTTTTTTGTTTTTTTTTATGCTATCAACATTAATTTAAAATTAGTCATTTAAAGTCACATAAATTAACGAAAACTTTATACAAATCGACTGCTTCTTTTGCCGTTTTGATTACCTTTGCAACCCATTTTAGGACTTATGAAAAAGTTGTTAGGTATTGGTTTTTGGGAATTTATCGCTAGGATAATCTTAAGAAATCGAATTGCTATTATAGTAGGTATTCTTGTCGCTACAGGAATGCTTATAACGCAATTCAAACACATACGGTTTACGCAAACAGAAGCCAATTTAATTCCTGCTGACGACAAAGTAAATGTAGATTACGACAAGTTCTTGAGTCATTTTGGTGAAGAAGGAAATCTAATTGTCATTGCTACTAAAGACAAAAAATTATTTACTCCTAAAGTTTATGGTGAATGGCGCAATTTGATGAACTCTATCAAGTCGAGTAAAGAAGTGAGTTTGGTCGTTTCCGTAGATAATCTGCAAAAACTAATCAAAAATGATTCGCTTGAAAAATTCGAATTAAAACCTTTGGTGGACGAAAGTAAAATTCAGGACGAACATTATCTAAAAGAAATTCAAAAAGAATTATTTACCAAGTTGCCTTTTTATGAAGGTTTGCTGTTCAACAAAAAAACGGGTGCAATACGCTCTGCAATTTACTTAGACAAAAAAATTGTCAATACGAAAGCCCGAAAGGAATACGTTTTAAACAATTTAATTCCGGCGCTGAACAAATTTAAAAAGAAAACCGGAATCGAATTACATACTTCAGGTATGCCTTACATCCGAACGCTAAATGCCAAAACCATTATCGACGAAATTGGCTTGTTTATTGGTGCCGCTTTGTTAATTACTTCGCTGATTTTCTTTTACTTTTTCCGTTCGTTTAGAGCAACTATGGCGTCACTTATTGTCGTGATTATTGGTGTAGTTTGGTCATTTGGAATCATTGGTGCATTGGGTTACGAGATTACAGTATTAACTGCTTTGGTCCCAACATTGGTTATCGTAATCGGAATCCCAAATTGTATTTTCTTTATCAATAAATACCATCAGGAATACCACAAACATTCCAATAAAGCCAAAGCTTTACAACGTGTAATTACCAAAACCGGTACGGCAACATTGATGACCAATATTACAACGGCAGTTGGTTTTGCCACTTTTATAATTACCAATAATGTATTGTTGAGAGAATTTGGCGTAGTGACCACCATAAATATATTGGCTATCTATTTACTGAGTTTGCTTATTATTCCTATCTTCTTTAGTTATATTCCATCACCAATTCAGAGACATCTCGGACATTTAGAACGTAAATCTTTGACTTCATTTTTGAGATGGATTGTAAACACTGTGAAATACAATCGCATTGGTGTTTATATTACAGCAGTTTGTTTGCTTATTTTTGGAATTGTCGGCATATACAAAATCAAGGTTTCTGGAAGCATTTTGGAAGATATGCCGAAAAAGACAGTTTTTTTTGATGACATCCGTTTCTTCGAAAAGGAATTTGACGGTGTGCTGCCTTTGGAAATCATGATTGATACCAAAAGAAAAAATGGCGCAATGAAGCTTTCCAATCTGAGAAAAATGGAAGAATTGGAACATACGATTACAGATATTCCTGAGCTTTCAAAACCATTATCTGTAGTAAATATTGCCAAAAGTTTTAATCAGGCGTATTACAATGGAAATCCGGAGTTTTACACCTTGCCATCATCTCAAGAAGAAATATTCCTATTGCCTTATATCAAAAACTCACTTAAAAACGACAAAGACAATCAACTGAAAAGTTACATTACATCGGATGGAAGTGTAGCGAGAATGACAACATTTATCAAAGACGAAAATGGGGAACGAATGGAGGCTATCGAAGCACACATTCGAAACAAAGTGAATAAATTATTCCCTGAGCCAAGATATGAAGTTATCATAACAGGAAAAGCATCGGTATTCCAAAAAGGAACCAACTATTTATTAGACAATTTACTGTCTTCATTATTATTTGCCTTTTTCCTAACCGGAGCTTTGGTTGCCATTATGTTCAGATCGTTCAAGATGGTTTTGGTTTCGATAATTCCAAATCTTTTGCCTTTATTAATGACCGCCGGATTGATGGGCTTTTTAGGCATTCCGTTAAAACCTTCAACGTTGTTAGTTTTCGGAATTGCTTTCGGAATGTCGGTCGATGACACCTTGCGCTTTTTAGCACAATACCGACTGGAATTATCGCGCAACGACTGGAAAATAAAGAAATCCGTTTTTGCCACGTTTGACGATGCTGGAATCAGCATGTTCTATACTTCAATCATTTTGTTCTTCGGTTTCTCGGTATTCATGTTGTCGAGTTTTGGAGGAACAGTTGCCTTAGGAGGATTAGTTGCACTAACCTTATTTTTCGGAATGTTGTCTAATTTGGTTTTGCTTCCATCATTGGTGCTGACCTTAAACAAAAGATTGGCTAACGAACAGGATTTACCCGAACCAACAATCGATATTTTGGAACACACCGATGAGGAAATTGACGAACTGGAAATGAACAATAAATAAATTATATTTGCGTTTAGATTATAACATCTACTATTTAAAAAATTAATATCTGATATTTAAATGAAACATACAAAAGTTAAAAGCTTACTAAACAGTGAAACTACGATTTCAGAAGTAAATGCAAAAGGTTGGGTAAGAACTTTTAGAAACAATCAATTTATCGCGTTGAACGATGGTTCGACAATTAATAATATTCAGTGTGTTGTTGATTTTGAAAACACGCCTGAAGAAACGTTGAAAAGAATTACAACTGGAGCCGCTGTTTCGGTAACTGGAGCTTTGGTAGAAAGCAAAGGCGCTGGACAGAAATACGAAATCCAGGTTTCTAAATTAGAAATTTTGGGTGATTCGGATGCGGAGAAATTCCCGATGCAACCAAAGAAACACTCGTTGGAATTCTTGCGTGAAAATGCGCATTTAAGAGTTAGAACCAATGCGTTCGGAGCGATTATGAGAGTTCGTTCGGTTTTGGCACATGCCGTTCATACTTATTTTCAGGAAAAAGGATTTGTGTATGTGAATACACCTGTAATTACGGGTGCTGATGCCGAAGGTGCAGGCGAAATGTTTCAGGTAACGTCGTTGCCATTGGACAATTTGCCAAAAAACGAAGAAGGAAACATCGATTACAAAAAAGATTTCTTCGGAAAACATACGAACCTAACAGTTTCGGGACAATTAGAGGGGGAAACTTTCGCGATGGCTTTGGGTCAGATTTATACTTTCGGACCAACGTTTAGAGCAGAAAACTCAAACACTTCTCGTCACTTGGCCGAATTTTGGATGATTGAACCAGAAGTGGCTTTCAATGACTTGAATGACAATATGGATTTGGCTGAAGATTTTATCCAATACGTAATTAAATATACGATGGATAAATGTCAAGACGATTTGAAGTTTTTAGAAAGTCGTTTATCCGAAGAAGAAAAACAAAAACCACAAGCGGAAAGAAGCGAAATGACATTATTAGAGAAATTAAATTTCGTTTTAGAAAACAACTTCAAACGTGTTTCTTATACCGAAGCGATTGATATTTTGAGAGATTCTACTCCGAATAAAAAGAAGAAATTCAATTATATCATCAATGAATGGGGAGCAGATTTACAAAGTGAACACGAAAGATATTTAGTTGAAAAACATTTTAAATGTCCAGTGATTTTATTTGATTATCCAGCCAACATCAAAGCATTTTATATGCGTTTAAATGACAATACCGAACCTGGCAAAGAAACGGTTCGCGCCATGGATATATTATTCCCTGGTATCGGAGAAATCGTTGGAGGTTCGCAAAGAGAAGAACGTTACGATGTTTTGGTTGAAAAAATGAAAAAGCTTGGTATTGAAGAAGAAGAACTTTGGTGGTATTTAGATACTCGAAGATTTGGTTCGGCAATACATTCAGGATTCGGATTAGGATTTGAAAGATTGGTATTGTTTGTAACGGGAATGACGAATATTCGTGACGTAATTCCATTTCCGAGAACGCCACAAAACGCAGAATTTTAATAATTGTTGTCTGTTTTCCGTTATCTGTTAAAATAATATCAGACAACTGACAACTGACAACCGACAACCGACAACCGACAAAAATGTTAAAGCAGTTTCTAAATCTAAAATTATCACAAAAACTATCACCTCAACAAATTCAGTTGATGAAGTTGATACAATTGCCTACACAGGCTTTTGAGCAACGACTGAAAGAGGAAATGGTTGAAAATCCGGCTTTGGAAAGTGGCAAAGAAGAGGAGGAACTATACGAGAAAGACGAGTTCGATAACAATGATGAATATGACGATTATGAAGGCAGCGAAAATATTGAAACCGACGAAATCAACATCGACGAATATTTAAGTAACGACGAAACCCCAGATTATAAGCTACAAACTAATAATTATAGCGACGATGATGATGACAGAGAAATACCATTTGCTGCGCCAACTAGCTTTCACCAGGATTTAATCAATCAGTTAAATACTTTTATCTTAACGGATGAACAACGTGATATAGCAGAATTTTTGGTGGGAAGTATTGATGATGATGGTTATTTGAGAAGAAATATTCAAGACATTGTAGACGATATGGCGTTTACACAAGGTATTTATACAGATGAAAAAACAGTCGAAAAAATTCTGCACATTATACATGATTTAGAGCCCTCGGGTGTTGGTGCCAGAGATTTACACGAATGTTTATTATTGCAGTTGCGGCACAAAACACCAACAGAATACATTGATTTAGCAATTGATATTATCCAAAATCATTTTGATGCATTTACTAAAAAGCATTACGAGAAACTTTTATCAACTTACGAAATTTCGAAAGAGCGATTGAAGAAAGCGATAGAAGAAATTGAAAAATTAAATCCAAAACCAGGAGGTTCTTATGACAGCAGTAATCGCACGGTAGAACAAATTGTTCCCGATTTTGCTATTCGAATTATTGATGGCGAATTAGAACTTACTCTAAACGGAAGAAACACGCCAACCTTGCATGTTTCCAAAGATTATCAGGAAATGTTGCAAACTTATAAAGTTTCCAAAGACAAATCACATTCTCAAAAAGATGCCGTTCAATTTATTAAGCAAAAACTGGATTCTGCCAAGTGGTTCATCGACGCTATTCGTCAACGTCAGGAAACGCTTTTTGTAACGATGAATGCCATTATGCATTTTCAGCAGGAATATTTCCTCGATGGTGAAGAAACCAAATTGAAACCAATGATTTTAAAAGACATCGCCGATATGGTTGGACTTGATATTTCAACGGTTTCGCGTGTGGCCAATAGTAAATATGTCGATACGCCTTTTGGAACCAAATTGATAAAAGAGTATTTTTCAGAATCAATGAAAAATGATCAAGGTGAAGATGTTTCTACGTTGGAAATTAAAAAAATATTGAAAAATATTATTGAAGAAGAAGACAAAAGCAAACCTTTACCTGATGACCAGTTAGCCGAAATCCTAAAGGAAAAAGGTTATCCAATTGCCCGCAGAACTATTGCCAAATACAGGGATTTATTAGATATTCCTGTGGCAAGAATGAGAAAGAAGATATAAAAAAACACCTTGAAAAAAATACTTCCTTTTTTTTCGTATGTCTTCCACCCTATTTTCATTCCGTTTTTAGGAACTATTTTTTATGTTTTGTTTGATGCTCGGTATTTTACTTTACCACAATGCCTAATTCTTTTTCTGCAAATAATTATCATTACTTTCCTGTTGCCAATTGCGTTTTTTTATCTGCTGAGAACTTTTGGAAAAATAGAAAGTGTTATGCTCTCTGATATTTCGCAACGTAAAATACCTTTGTTATTACAAATTATGCTATTTGCCGTTTTAATAGAAAAAAGCATAACAATTGATCGCTTTCCGAGTCTTTATTTCTTCTTTGTTGGAGGATTATTGAGTACTATTTTTGCGTTTCTGTTATTGTATATCAAATTCAAAGCAAGCATCCACATGATTGGTATAAGTTCGCTTACCGTTTTTATTATTGGATTAAGCATCCATAACCAAATCAACACTATCAACACAGTTACTTTTTTTGTAGTAATGAATGGACTTGTTGCTTCTTCGCGCTTAGTAATGAAAGCGCATTCGAATAAAGAATTGTTAGTTGGATTTTTATGTGGCACTATTCCACAAAGTCTTTTACTCTATTTTTGGCTATAGAATGTAGAACATTAAACCAAAATTAGTTGTATTCATTGAAATAGATTGATTATCAATCTTAGCAGAAGATTTAAATATCGAATTTAATCCATAATAGGCATAAAAATTCCAAGTATTCCAACCAAAAGCGAGATAAAAACCATATTCAAATTGATTTAAATCCTTATTGTTAGAAAGCTTAACTGTTCCGATTGACGTAACTGACTTGTATTGATCGTAAAAAAGATAACTCAATTTTACTCCAGAATGAACGCGCCAAAAAATATGACTTTCGGGTGTTGAGTTTCGCCATCTAAACTCTATAGGCAAATCAATATAATGGAAGGATAGTTTGTTTTTGGAATATGATATATCCGAGTTTAAAACCTGATAGTTATATGTTCCATTTGTTTCAGAAATCCCTAAATTTTGATTGTAAATTGCCAAAGAATAGCCCAAACCTGCGGCAATAGAAAGTGTTCTTTTTTTATTTATTGGCATATCTCTCAAAAAACCAAAGGCAACTCCAGGCGAAAGTTTGTTTTGAGAAATCCCTTCTATGCGTTTTTGAAGAGCGTTATATGTGATGTTAAAGTAAAATTGGTCTTCGCGATATAAAGAATCTACAGCATCAAAATCAATTTCTTTTTGCTGGGCATGGATGCTCAAGAAAGTAAAAAATGTTATGATGAAAAGACTAATTCGCATACAACTATTTTAGGGAAGTAAAAGCAGAGAGGAAGGGATTCGAACCCTCGTTATGTTACCATAAACACGCTTTCCAAGCGTGCGCCTTCAGCCACTCGGCCACCTCTCTGATTGTGCTACAAATAACAACAAAAAAAATGACTAAAAAAAGTTAAGATGATAATTAGTTACAGCATTTCACCACGAAGTGACGTTTCAAAAATAGTTTTGAAAACTTCTGGCGCTACATTTTGTCCTAATAAATACATCAGTTTTGTAATGGCTGCCTCTGTTGTAATATCTTTTCCAGATATAACACCTATTTTTTTCAATTGTGAACTGGTTTCGTATTGCCCCATATTGACACTTCCGCCTGAACATTGTGTGACGTTAATGATGTGAAGCCCATTTTTAATGGCTTTTTTTAAAGCTTGAATAAACCATTCTTCTGTTGGGGCATTTCCTGAACCATAAGTTTCGAGGATTATTCCTTTTAAATTTGGAATAGCAAAAATGGCTGTTAAAACAGCTTCATTAATTCCCGGAAACATTTTTACAATGACCACATTCCTATCTAACTTTTTATGAACTATTAATTTTTTGTTAGTTGATTTATGCAACGCCAAACTAGTATTCACATTCAAATGAACACCCGATTCTGCTAGATGCTGATAATTTGGCGATGTGAATGCATTAAAATGTTCAGCATTTATTTTTGTAGTTCTATTTCCTCTGTATAATTTGTATTCAAAATACAAGCAAACTTCCTGAATTACTGATTTTCCTCTTTGAAGCAATGATGCAATTTGAATTGCAGTAATCAGGTTTTCTTTAGCGTCTGTTCTCAAGTCGCCAATTGGTAATTGCGAACCAGTAAATACAACCGGTTTGCTTAAATTTTCTAGCATAAAACTCAATGCCGATGCCGAATATGACATGGTGTCTGAGCCATGAAGCACAACAAATCCATCAAAGTTGGCGTAATTGTTTTCTATAATTTCTGCAATCTCCACCCATTTTTCCGGATTAATATTGGAGGAATCAATAGGCTTTTTAAAGGAAATGGTTTCAATATTGCAATCCAAATGTTTAAGCTCTGGGATTTTTTGCAAAAGCTTTTTAAAGTTGAATGCTTTCAAAACTCCGGTTTCAAAATCTTTAATCATACCAATAGTTCCACCAGTATAAATTAAAAGTATGTTGGGTTTAGTTTGCATTCAAATATTTTGATTTATTCACTACCGGATTGGCATACATCGCTAAAAAACTTTCTACCATTAGCGGATTATTTTCGTCAATCTTCATTTCTAGTCTTCGCTCAAACAATGACTTTTCGTTTTCAGTATAAAAATTGCTATACATATTGGTTTTGTTCAATAAGTCGTATGCAATATAATTGGTTGGCCACAATTTATAACTCTGCAAAATAGAATCGTCTATAGCCTGCGCCAGTGCCTGAATTTGTTTGTTATTGTTGTCAAATTCCTGAGCAATCTTATCTAATTCGTTATCTAATATATCGCCAACATGAATGTGAATGTGTTTCTTTTGACCAATAATTCCGCTTAGTAACGTAACGAAATCTTCGTTTTTTTCTTTGATGTAAATTTCATCATTGGCTTCAGCAATTAACTGTGGCATTTTTAAAGCATCCGTTGGATCATATTCATACGATATAGAAACTGGAACAATTTTTATTTTCTTGAAATAATCTACCAAATTCTTTTCATCTGAACCCATTGCCAGCATCTTCAATACGCCAGAATGGGTCGCATCATTGCCGTCTTTCGTCCTTCCTTCGCGTTGCGCAATCCAAACCGATCGATTTTCACGGAGTAATAATTGACCGATGTATTCCGACATTAATTTAGAACTTTCTAATAATTCTCTTGGAGGCAAACCACGTTGTACTAAAAAGTTTCTGTTAAGTTTAGAAAGCGTTTTTAAAAAAGATTTTTTTACCAAATTATCGCCAATAGCTGAAGCTGTCATTACTAATCCGTGGTCAAATAGCGCCACATTCAGCAAAGAAGTATCTAAAATAATGTCTCTGTGATTGGAAATAAAAAGATAGGATGTATTGGGTTGCAATTTTTCAAATCCAGAAGTCGTTAATCCTTCCGAGCTTTTTTCCAATACTTTTTGAACGGATTGATAGATAAAATTGCATTGAAAATCGCGAATTGAATGTGTTTTTTTGAGTTGATTTTTCCAAACTTCTTCTTCCACATCAGGAAAAGTAAAGCTCATTAGCGCCTTCATCATCGGATGATTTACTGCCGAGTGAATGGCTTCATTGACTTCGGTATCATAAAACGGTCGAATGGAATCAAATCTTTGCATCTTGGATTACAATTAAGCAGGAACAAATGAACAAAAAAAAAGTCACTTTTTGGTAGATTTTGGGTTAAATCCCAAAAACTTCTTTAGAATTTTCGGTTGTAATTCGGGCAATTTCTTCTATTGGTAAACCATATATAGAAGCTAATTTTTCGGCTACCAATTTGGTATAACTACTTTCGTTTCGTTTGCCACGAAATGGAACCGGAGCCAAATAAGGCGAATCGGTTTCGAGAACAATATGTTTCAAATCGATTTCGTTTAAAAACTGATCAATTTTTCCGTTTTTGAAAGTAGCGACTCCACCAATTCCGAGCTTCATATTCAAATCGATTGCTCTTTTGGCCTGATCGAAATCGCCTGCAAAACAATGAAAAATTCCAAATAAATCGTTAGAACGTTCACTTTCCAACACCTCAAAAACTTCATCAAAGGCTTCACGACAATGAATATTGATGGCCAATTTATATTTTTTAGCTAATTGAATTTGGTACTTAAAAGCTTCTTGTTGAATTTTTAAAGTAGTTTTATCCCAATACATATCTACTCCTATTTCACCTATGGCGAAGAATTTCTTACTCTTTAATTCGCTTTCAACGTGTGCCAATTGTTCTTTATAAGTTTCGGGTTTTACATAACACGGATGCAAGCCCATCATTAGGAAAATATTCTTGGGAAACTGCGCTTCTAAATCATACATTTTTTGAGTATAACCGGAATCAATAGACGGCACAAAAAAACGGGAAACTCCGGCATTAATTGCTCGTTGAATCATTTCGGTTCTGTCGTTTTCGAATTCTTCAGAATAAAGATGTGTGTGTGTATCAGTTAAAATCATTGATGAGTTACAAAGTTTTAAGTGGCAAAGTTACACAAAGTTTATTATCGTTTTTTTGATTTACATTTGACATCATTTTACATTTATGAAACAACTCCAGGAGATTCTCAAAAAAGAGAAATACAAGAAAATAAATTTTAAGGTTTCAAAAACCCAGCATTTGTTGGTTAAAGCAACTATTAACGAAATTCCAGGTAATTTTATTTTAGATACTGGTGCCAGTAATAGTTGTGTTGGTTTTGAAAGTGTTGACCATTTTAATCTCAAAGCCGGAAAATCAAAAACCAAAGCTTCAGGTGCCGGAGCAACCGGAATGTTTACACAATTAGCCAAAAATAATTCGCTGAAAATTGGCCGATGGAAAACGGATGAATTTCATTTGATTATTTTTGATATGACTCATGTAAATGAAGCTTTGCAACAACACAAAGCCAAACCTGTTCATGGTATTATTGGAGCCGATATTTTATTGGAAGGCAAAGCGATTATTGATTATTATAATCATTGTTTGTATTTGAAGTAGCATGTTTTTTCAATGAATAAATCGCGATGATAGTGCTTAGCAACATCAAAAAACTGCCCAAAATAAAAGGGGCTCCTGCAAATTGAAACGGTGCATCTTTATGGGTAAAAAAGTAAAACGTATTCGTCATCATTGGCGGTCCAATAATCGCTGAAGCACTCATCAAACTGGCTAAAGTTCCCTGAATTTCTCCTTGTTCATTTGCCGGAACTTTTGCAGAAACTGTCGCTTGCAGAGCCGGACCGGCAATTCCGCCTAAGCAATACGGAATTAAAAACACAAACATCATCCAGCTTTCTGTAGCAAAAGCAAAGAGCAACATTCCAACGGTATAAAGTGACAAACCAATGTAAATACTTTTTTGATTTCCCAGTCGTGGACTCGTCCAACGAATCAAACCGCCTTGCACAAGACCAACCAAAAGTCCAACTACACCAAGTGAGATTCCGACCATTTTTTCATCCCATTTGAAACGATACATGGTGAAAAAACTCCAGTTGCTGTGTACAGCATGTGAACCAACATACAATAGGAAAATGGCTAAAATCAAACCAATCAAAGATGGATATTTTTTTAGATTAATAAATGCCGTAATTGGATTAGCTCGTTTCCATTCAAAAGCTCTACGATTTTCTTTGGATAACGATTCGGGCAAAATAAAATAGCCATAAAGGAAATTCAACATACACAAAATAGCGGCAGCATAAAACGGAACTCTAGAACCAAACTGCCCCAACAAGCCTCCGATTACTGGTCCGATTATAAAGCCTAATCCAAACGCGGCACCAATCATTCCGAAGTTTTTCGCTCTGTTTTCGGGCGTACTAACGTCGGCAATATAGGCAGAAGCTGTCGTAATACTAGCGCCTGTTAAACCTGCAATAATTCTTCCTATAAATAACCATATGATGGTTGGTGAAAAAGCCAATAAAAGGTAATCCAATGCAAAAGCAAAAAGCGAAATCAGGATAATCGGTCGTCGTCCATACTTATCGCTCAAATTTCCAATTAATGGTGCACAAACAAACTGTGTAATCGCATACGCAAAAGTCAGCCAACCACCATATTTTGCTGCTTCGCTAATATCGCCATTAATAAGTTCCTCAATCAGTTTTGGAATTACCGGAATGATAATTCCCCAACCTGTTATATCGATAAGCATCGTGATAAAAATAAATCCGATGGCTGCTTGCTTTTGGTTTTTTTTCATAGATTAGTCTTTAGCTTCGCGCCATTTGGCATTTGCCTCGGGTGGGCGTGTCCCTTTGGGCCGTGCTTTCCGCAGTACATGCCTGCCTGCCGACAGGCAGGGTACTTGCTTCAATCACTCACGCGGTATGCAAATAAACGAAAAATCCCGATTCAAAAACGAAACGAGATTTTTATTTCAAGAGACCTATATGGTTTTAAAAACCTGACAGATCTAGCTATTTACTATAATTCCAATGCTCTCTTAACATTGTTATCCATTAATAATTCTTCTGGTTTTTCTAGTGCTTCTTTTACAGCAACAAGGAATCCAACTGACTCACGACCATCGATGATTCTGTGATCATAAGATAAAGCTACATACATTACTGGTGCGATAACGATTTGTCCATTTTTTACAATTGCTCTTTCTACCACATTGTGCATTCCAAGAATTCCGGATTGTGGTGGATTTATAATTGGAGTAGATAACATACTTCCGAAAACACCTCCGTTTGAAATGGTAAATGTTCCACCTGTCATTTCATCAACAGTGATTTGTCCGTCTCTAGCACGAATAGCCAAACGTTTGATTTCAGCTTCAACACCACGGAAAGATAACGTTTCTGCGCTTCTCATTACCGGAACCATGAGTCCTTTTGGTCCTGATACTGCAACTGAAATATCACAGAAATTGTATGAGATTTTTTCCTGGCCATCTATCATTGAGTTCACATCTGGATATAGTTGTAAAGCTCTGGTTACTGCTTTGGTGAAGAAAGACATAAAGCCCAATCCTAAACCGTGTTTGGCTTTAAATTCTTCTTTGTATTGTTCGCGCAAAGCGTAGATTGCTGTCATATCCACTTCGTTGAACGTTGTCAACATAGCAGTTTCATTTTTAGCAGAAACTAATCTTTCAGCTACTTTACGGCGCAACATGGATAATTTTGTTCTTTCCGAACCACGGTTACCACTTGTTGGCGTTCCCATTGATGGCACTGCATTTACAGCGTCGTCTTTAGTAATTCTTCCGTCTCTTCCGGTTCCGATTATATCTGATGGTTGAATGCTTTTCTCGTCTAATATTTTTTTGGCTGCCGGTGATGGAGCTTGAGCCGCATATGTTTTGGCTGCAACTGGTGCAGCAACTGGTGCTTCTTCTTTTTTTGGAGCTTCTGCAACCACTGGTGCAGCTTTAACTTCAGCAGCAGCCGGTGCGCTTCCACTTGGTTTTGCCGCGCTAGTATCAATTAAGCAAACGACAGCACCAACGGCAACTGCGTCTCCTTCTTCTGCTTTGAGTGTGATAATTCCACTGGCTTCCGCTGGTAATTCAAGTGTTGCTTTATCAGAATCAACCTCAGCTATGGCTTGGTCTTTTTCCACATAATCGCCGTCTTTTACTAACCAAGTTGCGATTTCAACTTCTTTAATTGATTCTCCCGGTGATGGGACTTTCATTTCTAAAATCATCGTTCTATATTTTAGTTTATGTTTTGTTTTTATACTTTTTCTAGCCCCGATGGAAGCAAGTATCCTTTTTTGTTAGAAAAATGCCTCTCGACTGCGCTCGAGGTGACAAAAAAGATACTGCGGACAGCGGGAAATAGCTTCAAATAAAAGCTATTGTAATTCAGATTATGAGATTGCTTCGTTCCTCGCAATGACTATCTAAATAAATTTTTATCAAAAACCATTCTGATAGCATCTGCATGTCTTCTTCTATCTCTGGTGTGACTTCCTGCTGCCGGCGCTGCGTAGGCTTTTAGTGATGCCAATCTCCATTTTACTAAATCGAAATTCATCAACATATAGCTGTAAGCTCCCATATTCTTTGGTTCTTCCTGTGCCCAAACGAAATCGTCGGCATTTGGATAACTTTTAATTATCGCTTTTAATTGTTCGGTTGGCAATGGAAATAATTGCTCGATACGAACCAAAGCTACATCATTTCTGCCTAAATTTTCTCTTTCGGCAAGAATATCATAATAGAATTTCCCTGTACAGAAAACTAGCGTTTTTACTTTTTTCTTGTCAACCGATTTGTCATCAATCGTTTCCTGAAAACTACCTTTGTACAATTCCTCACGTGTAGAAACGCACAGCGGATGACGCAACAAACTTTTTGGTGTGAACACCACTAAAGGTTTACGGAATTTAGTTTTCATTTGGCGGCGCAACAAGTGGAAGAAATTCGCTGGCGTTGTACAATCGGCCACAAACATATTGTGACGGGCACAAAGCTGCAAGTAACGTTCCATACGAGCAGACGAATGCTCTGCACCTTGACCTTCGTAACCGTGAGGCAATAATAAAACAATTCCGTTTTGGTTGTTCCATTTGTCTTCGCCACACGAAATATATTGGTCGATCATGATTTGGGCTCCATTGGAGAAATCACCAAATTGAGCTTCCCAAATCGTCAATGCATTTGGATTGGTCAAAGCGTAACCATAATCAAATCCTAAAACGCCATATTCAGAAAGGAAGGAATTGAAAATATTGAACTTCCCTTTTTTATCTTTTAAAGTATTAAGCAACACTACTTCTTCTTCACTGTCTTCTACTTTTACAACGGCATGACGATGAGAGAATGTTCCTCTTTCAACGTCTTGTCCTGACACACGAACATCATAACCTTCGGTTAACAATGATCCGTAAGCTAATGTTTCGGCTGTTCCCCAATCGATAGTATTATTATCATACATCGTTTTTCTATCGGTAACAATTTTCGAAATTTTACTGATGAATTTTTTATCCGATGGCAAAGTCGAAACTGAAACGATGATTTCATCTAATTTCTTTTTATCGAAAGTTGTATCTACTTTTTTCAGCATTTCGTCATCTGAAACCTGGACATAACCCTTCCATTCGTCTTGCAAAAATGGCTTGATAATCGTCAAATCTTTTTTACGGGATGCCTGAAGATTTTCGTCTAGTTTTTCTTTGTAATCGTTTTCTATTTTGGTCAGATAGGCTGCATCTACAATTCCGGCTGAAATTAATTTTTCCGCATAAATCTCTCTTGGATTTCTATGCTTTGCAATAATCTTATATAAAACAGGTTGTGTAAATCGTGGTTCATCGCCTTCGTTATGACCATATTTTCTGTAGCCTAACAAATCGATAAACACATCTCGACCAAACTGCATTCTGAAATCTAAAGCAAAAAGCATTGCGTGAACAACTGCTTCGGCATCGTCTGAATTCACGTGAAGTACTGGAGATAAAGTCACTTTAGCCACATCTGTACAATACGTTGACGAACGTGCATCTAAATAATTAGTTGTAAATCCAACTTGATTGTTAATTACAATATGAATCGTTCCGCCAGTTTTATAACCGTCAAGTTGTGCCATTTGCACGATTTCGTATACAATTCCTTGTCCGGCAACTGCGGCATCACCATGAACGGCAATTGGCAATACTTTTGAGAAATCATCCGGGAAATATTTATCCTGTTTGGCACGCGTAATTCCTTCAATAACGGCTCCAACCGTTTCTAAGTGTGAAGGATTTGGCGCCAAATTGATATTGATTTTTTTACCGGTTTTTGTTTTTCTTTCCGATGTCAAACCCAAATGGTATTTTACATCGCCATCAAAATATTCTTTATCGTAATCTTTTCCGTCAAATTCCGAGAAGATATCTTGTGTGGCTTTGCCAAAAATATTAGCTAAAATATTCAATCTTCCTCGGTGAGCCATTCCCATTACGAATTGCTCTACTCCTTTTTCGGCTGCAGCTTCAATAAGTGCATCTAATGCCGGAATGATGCTTTCACCACCTTCGAGTGAGAATCGTTTTTGACCTACATATTTAGTATGCAAAAAGTTTTCAAAAGAAACAGCTTCATTTAATTTGCCTAAAATGTGTTTCTTTTGGTCGTTATCGAAATTCGGAAGATTATCGTTGATGTTTATTTTATCCTGAATCCACTGAATTACCTGAGGATTTCTCATGTACATGTATTCGATACCAATATGTTGGCAATACACGTTTTTCAGGTGATTAAGTATTTCCTGAAGCGTTGCAGGTTTGTGCCCTAATATTTTTGCCGCGTCAAAAACCGTATTTAAATCGGCTGATGAAAGTCCAAAATTTTCAATATCTAAAGTTGGTGTAGATTGTCTTCGGGTACGAACTGGATTTGTTTCTGTAAAAAGATGTCCGCGGGTTCTATAACCATCAATTAGTTTCAAAACATTAAACTCTTTTTGAAGTTTGTCTGATACTTGACCGTTAGCTGGAACATTGGCCGCATAATTAGCTAATTCATTAACGGCATTTTCTTCATTAAAAGTCGACATTCCAAAGTCAAACCCTTGAAAAAATGCTCTCCAACTTGGCTCAACGCTGTCTGGATTTTGAAGGTATTGTTCGTATAAATCGGCGAAAAATTCTGTATGTGCTGCGTTTAAAAAGGAAAACCTATCCATAAAAAATAATTGAATGTCCTAATTTGTTTAATAGTTTGGCAAAAGTACAATAAATGAAAGAAATTAATAATTATTTTAGATACTTTTATGTTTTTAAAACTCAAAGAAAACAAAAGATGAAATCTTCATTATACAATATTAGTTTTCTAGCATTTATAATTGTGTTTTCGACATCAATTATGGCACAAGAGAAACCTTTACCAAAAGCCAGAACAAATGCTTTTTGGGAGCGTGTAAATTTTGGTGGTGGTTTTGGTTTGTCTATAGGTAACAACTTCACTAACATTACTATTGCTCCTAGCGGTATATATAATTTTAATGATTATTTTGCTTTAGGCACTGGATTACAATACAGCTATTTGAAAGAAAAGAATTCCTATTCCTCTAATGTTTTTGGGGGAAGTTTAATAGGATTGTTTAGTCCGATAGAAGAAATTCAGCTTTCGTTGGAATTGGAGCAAATAAATGTCAATAATAGATATACAGATTTAGGCGGAAATTTTAGAAACAGTTTTTGGAATACCGGTTTATTTCTCGGTGGAGGCTATCGACAAGAAAATGTGACTATTGGAGGCAGAATAAATGTTTTATATGATAAAGATAAAGACATTTATGGAAGTGCCTTCATGCCTTTTATTAGGGTGTTTTTTTAATAGTAATTTCGAAACCACACCTTCATCCATTCTCGTTTTAAAATTAAGAACGCTATTTGTTCCGAAAGCGCTAATGTATCGGAACCATCAAGTTGTTTGACCGTATCTTCTGGCACATCAATAATATAAAGCAGGTTAAGTAACTCTGTATATTTATACTGAATCAAACGATAGATTTTTTCGTGTATTTGTATTTTAAGTTCCTGAGGTGTTGTGCTCTGAGGGAAATCTATAGCTTCATTAGCTAAATTAAAATCCTTATTGATTTGGTCTATCAATTTTTGATACAATTTTTCATTTTGTGCATTCGACAAAAGCTCATCGGTGGAAATTGGAACTGGAAAATTCATTATTTTGTTATTAATTATTCTTATTTTACTCTTTCCAATAGCTAACTATTTTGGCAAGAATCACATCGCCTCCTGCATAAAAGAAAACAGCACCCATCGGAGGATTTGCTGCTGGGATTAGATCAAACGTTTTAGGAACCCAAGTCCAACATCTAAAATAGGTGCCCACTAATTCTATAAAGATAACACAAAGTGCAATTGTAAAATAAACTATTTGCCATTTTTTCCTTATCATCAAAACAAAAAATAGTACTCCAAAAATTATGGAGAACCAATCATTAAAAAATATTCCAACCCCTAAAAAAAGAATGGTAAATGATGTGAAAAAGAATTTTCGTAACCTCAATGTGTTGCTAATACAAAAAGAATTTTCGGCAAACACAAAGCCAGAAGCATACACTATGGCGTGCCCAAAAGGTACATAAAGTGGTATATCCTGAGTTCTATAGGCATACATTCCGAGAAGTTTACAAAAAATCAATTCTCCTAAATAGGATAAAAAAACCATGACAAACATGAGTTTTTTTAAATAGGATTGCGCCGAAAAAAAGAATAAACAGAAATAGAAAATGGCTAAAAAATTAGTGAGATTCCTACCGTCAAAATAGGTGTTAGAAAAAGATACCGAATCAATCCAAAGTGCTAAGACCGTAAAAAAAGGGAAGAAAAATGCAACTGTTTTTTTTAAAGACTCATTGCCTTTGTTTGAATTAAATTGAAAAAATAAATAGAGTTGATTACCCATTTTTATACATTTCTACTCATCAGTTTTTCGCCAAAGGTCTTCAAAACATTTTTTTTATCAAGATTTATATCCATCTTTTCTAAAGTTTCAAAAGCTTTAAAGGTATATTGTTGAATTGCTTTTTGAGTAGCAGCACTAGAACCTGTTGTATTAAAAAGGTTCTTTACTGAATTTATTTTATCTGTATTTTCATTGGGTTGAATAGAAAACAAATGCAATAATTGTTCTTTTTCTGTTGCTGAGGCAAACTACATTGCTTTTAAATACAAATAGGTTTTTTTGTTTTCGATGATATCGCCACCTACTTGCTTGCCAAAGGTTTCAGGATTGCCAAAAGCGTCTAAATAATCGTCTTGTAATTGAAAGGCCAATCCCAAATTTAATCCAAAATCATAAATTAATTTCTTGTTTTCTTCGGTAGTTTCAGCCACTATCGCTCCCATTTTCATTGCTGCACCAACTAAAACGGCCGTTTTAAATTCAATCATTTTTAAATATTCTGGAATTGTAACATCGTCGCGGGTTTCAAAATCAACGTCATATTGTTGTCCTTCGCAAACTTCTAAAGCTGTTTTACTGAAAAGTTTGGCTAATTCTTGAAATATTTTTGGTTCATAAGCTTCAAAATATTGATAGGCTAGAATTAGCATAGCGTCACCCGAAAGAATTCCAGTATTAATGTTCCATTTTTCATGAACCGTTTCATTACCTCTTCGCAAAGGTGCATCATCCATAATGTCATCGTGAATTAGTGAAAAATTATGAAAAACCTCAACAGCAGTAGCTGCTGCCAATGCTTTTTGACAATCTACATCAAAAACTTCTGTAGCCATTAAGGTCAAAACAGGACGCAATCTTTTTCCTCCAAGAGAAAGAATATAGCGAATAGGTTCGTATAAATTACTTGGTTCTTTTTGATAGTTTAAAGATTCAAAATGTTTCGAAATTAAATCTTGATAATCGGAAATGGTGCGCATGAAAAATATTTTTTACTTTGTACAATTCGACCTTCGGTCTCGGGTGGCTAATTTAAGTTATTCTTACCGCATTACAAAAGTGTCTGTTTTTTCTCAATGTTAAATTAGTGTTAACACTATGGAAACTATTTTGGTGTTAAAAGTTTCCTGTTTACATTTGCCAAGAAAAATTAAGAATCATCCTTAGTGATTCAGAATAAATACAGCATAAATGAGGTGTAAAATTATTGAAAAAGCAACCGAGATGTTTTTGAAATTAGGTTTCAAAAGCGTTACTATGGATGATATCGCCAATGAAATGTGCATTTCAAAAAAAACCATTTATAAATATTTTGAAAATAAAGAAATACTAATTTCTGAAGGAACAAAAGCAGTTCATGAAAAAATTCATGACACGATAAACACGATTGTATCAAAAAATTATAATGCTATACAAGAAAATTTTGAAATTAGAAAAATGTTCAAAGAGATGTTTAATTCCTTTGACAATTCTCCTGTTTATCAGTTAAAAAAACATTATCCGGAAATACATAATGAATTTATTTGTAGAGAAGTAGATGAGTGTAATGCTGTTTTTAGACAAAACATTACAAAAGGCATTAAGGAAGGATTGTATAGAGAAAACATAGATGTTGAATCAAGTGTTCGGTTTTACTATACTTTAATATTTAATATTAATGAAACAACAAAATCTGAAAAAGAAGTGTTTGAATTGGAATACCATGCCTTAGAATATCACACACGTGCTTTGGCAACGCCTAAAGGAATTAAAGAATTAGAAAAACAATTAGAAATAAATAAATAATCATCAATACATGAAAAACAAACTATTAATATCTTTACTACTGCTTGTGAGTTCTTTACAAGCTCAAGAAAAGAAAGACAGCTATACATTTAGCTTACAACAAGCCATTGATCATGCTTTGGACCATAATTATTCTGTTATCAATGCTAACCGCGATATAGCTTCGGCTAAACAGAAAAAATGGGAAACCACTGCGTCAGGGTTACCTCAAATAAATGGAAGTGCAAGCTATTTAAATAACATCGATTTTACACTTCAAGGTGTTTCTGGGAATGCTTTTAATCCTGGTGGTGATCCAAATGCTATAAGTCTTTTTGCATTTGGAACTAAACAATCTATGACATCTAATCTAACATTGAGTCAATTACTATTTGATGGTTCTTATATTGTAGCGCTTCAAGCATCAAAAACGTATTTAAAGTATTATGAAAATGCGAAGAAAAAAACCAATATTGAAATAAGAGAAATGGTTATCAATGCTTATGGTAATGTATTACTTGCTGAAGAAAGTGTTGCTATACTTGAAAAAAACAAAGCAACATTATCTAAAACTTTGTCAGACACTCAAGAAACTTTTAAGAATGGATTAATTGAAGAGGAAAATGTAGAACAACTTCAAATTACTTTAGCATCCATTAATAGCAATTTAAGTAATGTGAAAAGGCTTTTAGATATTGCCAACAAAATGTTGAAATTCTCTTTAGGTATTGAAATTAACTCTGAATTAAAACTGACAGATAAATTAGATAATTTGACTGCATCCAATTTAGATTTAGCATTTACTCAAAATGGTTTTGAGGTTTCTCAAAGCATTAATTATCAAATGGCATCAAATCTTCAAGAACAACGATCATTAGAATTAAAACTCCAAAAAAGCAAAGCCTTACCTTCTTTGGGAGCTGCATTTAATTTTGGTTACAATTCGTTTGCCAATGAATTTGATTTTGCCAACAGCGATCAAAAATGGAATAGATTTTCCAATATTGGTGTAAGTTTAAATGTCCCAATATTTAGCAGTTTAGGCAGAAGAGCCAAAACCCAACAGGCTAAAATTGCTTTAGATCAGGCCAAAACGCAACTTACTCAAACGGAACAACAGTTAAAATTAGAATATGAAAGAGCCAAAAGTGAATACGACTTTAGTATAGAAGAATATGCTACTTCGAAAAGTAATTTAAACTTAGCAGAACGTATCGAGAAAAAACAACAAATTAAATTTCGTGAAGGTTTGTCTTCAAGCTTTGATTTTAGTGAAGCCCAAAGACAATTGTATACTTCACAACAAAATTATCTACAATCGATGGTGAACATCATCAACAAAAAAGCAGCTTTAGAAAAAATAGTAAATAAAAATTAACCTAATATATAATGAAAAAAATAGCCATACTCACCATTTTAAGTTTTGTCCTTTTCGCCTGCGGAAATAAAGAAAATACTCAATCTATTGAAAAATTAATTGAAACCAAAAACATAAAAGCATTAAACGAAAAGAAAACTGCTCTTCAGGCCGAAATTGCTAAAATTGAAGCTGGTTTAGCAACATTGGATGTCAAAAAAGAAGAAGCACTAGTAACAGTTGCAACTATAAAAGACACCATTTTCAACCATTACTTAGACATTCAAGGTAGTGTAGATACCAAAGAAAATATATTGATTCAACCGGAATTTAGTGGCACATTGATTTCGCTGACTGTTAAAGCAGGACAACGTGTTGCTAAAGGTCAAATATTAGCTAGAGTTGATGATGCTGGAATGAGTCAGCAATTGGCTAGTGCCGAAAATCAATATAGTTTAGCAAAAACGACGTATGAACGACAAAAAAATCTTTGGGATAAAAAAATTGGTTCAGAAATTCAGTTTCTACAAGCTCAAACGCAAATGATATCCGCTCAAAAAGGAGTGGCACAAATTAAAGCCCAACTTTCAAAAACAGTTATTCGCGCGCCATTTACCGGAACAATTGACGAAGTTTTTGTAGAGAAAGGGCAAGTGGTTAGTCCTAGCGCCCAAGGGTTAATGCGCATTGTTAATTTAGCCAATATGTATGTGGCAACTACAGTTCCTGAAAGTTATATAGGAAAGTTAAAAATGGGAGATTTAGTAGATGTTTATTTAACTTCTCTTGGCAAAACCTATAAAGGAAAAGTGCGTCAGGTTGGAAACTTTATCAATCCAAACAATCGAAGTTTTGGTATCGAAGTTAGCCTTCCAAATCCGGATAATTTATTGCGTCCAAATCAGGTGGCCAAACTCAAAATTACAGATTACACCAATAAAAATGCGATCGTAGTTCCGACTGGAGTAATTCAAAAAGATGGTTCTGGCTCCAACTATGTTTATGTGGTTCAAGAAAGCAATGGCAAAACCGGAACTGCCAAGAAAGTTATTGTCGAAATCGGAAAATCTTCCGAGAATGTTACTGAAATAGTAAGTGGTTTATCTGCCAATGATATTATTGTTGTCGAAGGTGTAAACTCTATTTCAAACGGAATGAAATTGAATTTCTAAAAAGTTTATGGTTTGTAGTTTATGGTTTATAGTATAACCATAACATCAAACCACAAACACTAAACAATAAACAAATTACTATGTCACATCAAAATAAAGAATTCGGAATATCCAGTTGGGCAATCGAAAATCGTGTAACAGTATATATATTTACTTTGCTAGTTACCATCACAGGACTTATTGCTTATGTAACTATGCCTCGTGAAGATTTCCCAGAAATTATAGAAAACAAAGTTTACATTTCCTCTGTTTTTCCAGGAAACTCTGCGGAAGATGTAGAAAAATTAATCATCAAACCACTCGAAAAAGAATTAAAAAATATCAGTGGTATCGAAAAAGTAACCGCTAATTCATTCCAAGATTACGGAATGATCATAGCCGAATTTTCGGATAAAGTTAGTATTGAAGAAGCCAAACTAAAAGTCAAAGACAAAGTTGATATCGTAAAAGCAGATACTGATTGGCCTAATTTGGATAACGGAAGTAAAGTGGAACCAAGCGTATTTGAATTGAACATTTCGGAAGAAGTGCCCATTTTAAATATCCATTTAAAAGGAAATTACACGACGCAACAACTTAAAAAATACGGTGAAAG